>JRYH01001811.1_pt1 | contig 104210 bp, 89 predicted proteins | sample 235351 | NCBI WGS metagenome assembly JRYH01 (sample SAMN03074221, study PRJNA261480) | activated sludge metagenome | biome: Wastewater Treatment Plant; feature: Wastewater; material: Activated sludge; isolation source: activated biomass of a wastewater treatment plant treating wastewater... ... | reverse complement strand
CCGCGCGAGAAACGCCGCATGAGCGGGATGACGACGGACGTCTTCCAGTTCTTCCCCAACACGCATCTTTCCGTTCTCTCCAACCACACGCAGCTCGTGATACTGGAGCCGATCTCACCGTCGGAGACGCTCTCGATTGTTTATCGGCTCCGCAATCTCGATGCGAACGGCGCGCCGGTCGATCTTGAAGTCGCCCGGCGCGATGCGGGTTTCGTCAAGAACTCCGGCATCGAGGAGGATCGGGAAGCGGCGCGGACCATCCAGGCCGGGCTCGGCTCCAAAGCCAACAGCCATTTCACCTTCGGCCATTATGAAAAGGCAATCGTTCACTTCCACGAGAACCTTGCCGCGCATCTTAGGCGGATGGGCGCGCCTGCGGCCTGACCGCGCGCCTTGTAAAACAAGGGCCGCCCCGCACTCTGCGAGGCGGCCCTTTTCCGTTCAGGCGCTCTGACGCACGACCCGGTGCTGCTGATGGCCGAGACCCTTGATTTCAAGCCGCAGCTCATCGCCGTCGCCGAGAAACACCGGCGGCTTCATGCCAAGCCCGACGCCCGCGGGCGTGCCGGTCGAGATAATGTCGCCGGGCTCCAGCGTCATGAAGGAGCTGACGTAGCTGACAATCTTCGCGATATTGAAGATCATATTCTTCGTCGAGCCGTTCTGGCGCACGTCACCGTTGACGCGCAGAAGGAGATCGAGGGCGCCGGGATCGCCAACCTCATCGGCGGTCACCAGCCAGGGGCCGAGCGGCGCGAAGGTATCGTGGCTCTTGCCTTTCGTCCACTGCCCCTGCCGATCCATCTGCCAGCCGCGCTCCGACAGTTCGTTGACGATGAAATAGCCCGCGACATGATCGAGCGCCTCGGCTTCCGAGACATTCTTCGCGCGTGTGCCGATGGCACAGCCGAGCTCGATTTCCCAATCGAGCTTCGTCGCGCCTTCAGGAAGCTCCACATCGTCATAGGGGCCGTTGATCGCCGAGGTCGCCTTCATGAAAATGATCGGCTCCTCGGGGATCGGAAGATCGGCCTCCCGCGCGTGATCGGAGTAGTTCAGGCCGACGCAGACCATCTTGCCGACATTGCCAAGGCAGGCGCCGATACGCACGTCGCCCGGAACCACCGGCAGCGCCGCGATATCGAGCGCGGCGATCTTCTGGAGCGCCTGCGGCGTGATCGCCTTTCCGTCGAGATCGCTCACAACGCCGCTGAGATCCCGGATGGCGCCGGCGCTGTCGATAATGCCCGGCTTTTCCGCCCCTTTATTGCCATAGCGTAGCAGTTTCATTTTTATCCTCTTCTCATTGCTTTCTGTTGATGGATGAGCCGCGATAGCCGTCGACCCCGGCAGTTTTTTGCCGGGCGGCTCAAAGCGGGTTTAAATCTTGCGGCGGGCGGGCGCCCTTCAGCCCCGTCGCGCCTCCCGGTGGGACGGCATTGCCTCGCCATTCTCGCCCATTGCCGCCTCGATCGCGCGCGCCGCATTGTGCAGCGCCTCGATGATCCGCTGCTCCAGCTCCCGCCCGACGTTACTGCTGATGAAGGTCGCCGCGACCATGCGGGTCATGCGCTCGAACGAGAAAACCGGCACCGCCACGACCGTCGCGCCGCGAAAGAAATTCTTATCGATGGAATAGCCCCGCTCGCGCACGATATCGAGCTGGCTCTGCCAGTCCTCGAACGAGATCGGCACTTCCCAGCGCACGCGGTCAAATTCGCGGCGCAATTGGGCTGGCTCAAAGGATGAGTAGGCGGCAACGCATTGTCCTGCGGCGCCCGCAAGGATCGGCACGCGGTTGCCGGGAGAGACATAGATCGCCGGCCCCGACTGCGCCCGTTCGGCCTCCACCACCATCAGATACTGATCGCCATAGGTGCGCTCAATCAGCGAGGAGGTGACCGGAAACTCGGAGGCGAGACTGCGCAGGATCGGACGGCTCGTCAGGCCGATCGAGTTCACGGCGGAGGTGTAGCCCGCGATTTCCGAAATTGTCGGCCCGATCCGGTAGATCCGGCTTGCATCGTCATATGTCACAAACCCGGCAAGCAGAAGTTCGTGCAAAATATGCGTGCATGTGCTTGGAAATATGCCGAGTGCACTCGCGATATGGCTCGCCCGTCCGCCCTGCTCTGACTTGGCGAGAGAGCGGGCAGGCTGATAGATTTAAACTCAGGAAGGACACCCGCATGCCTCTCCCAGCCACTATAATCTTCAATCTGGCTGGCAACCAGCCGGTTAGAGAGAGTACCCGGCACATGTTTGCTGCCCCCATCTGCCAGGCCGGCGTGATGCCCGGCGATGCAAAAGGCGAGAATACGGCCAAGGCCGGGACCATAAAGCTGCATGGCTTCCCGTGCGCCCGCCGTCGAATGATCCGGCCCCCTGAGTCCGCCATTGTGGCGGATATAAGCCTGAAATGCCGCCGACGTTTTGCCGATATCATGCAACCGTCCCGCTGCAACCCCAAGCCCTGATGCATCGAACCGGTCGGCGAAGCGGCCGGCCATTTCCCCAACCAGCGCGAGATGATCAGAAAGCGGCTCCCATTTCTCCTCGGCGACAGAATCCGCCGAATGTGCGAACACAGCGCGACTCACACAACCCCCTCAGTTGTATAATTTGCAAATAATTATACGCTTATATTTTGTATTATTAAATTACTTGCAGCAACTTCCAAGTGTGTCAACAGGTGATTCTTCAGAAGGCATACGCATTTTGAAATTTTCGCCTGGGAGCTCTGCTCATCTTGATTGCTCACACCGAGCCCGCATTACCCTCCGTGGAGCGCGGCAGAACAAATAACTAACACGAAAAAGGGCGCGCCGACCGGCGGGGTCGGGTGCGCCCTTTGAAGGATGCGAGCGACGATGCGCGCCCCGGCGGAGGCGCTTCAATCGGCGCGCGCGGGAGTTGACGGGCCGCGCCGCCGCGGCTTATGCGTCCCTGGCTGCCACGAGATGGCCGCTTTTGCGGGCGATCTCGGCGATGGTCTCAAGCGCCTCGGGATTGACGAGGGAGGAGGTATCGCCGAACGGTTTGCCGAGGCAGACGGCGCGCACCAGCCGGCGCATCACCTTCATGTTGCGCGTCTTCGGCAGGTCCGGAACGATGAGGATAAACTTCGGCTTGTAAGGATAGCCGAGCCCGGCGATGACCGCATCCGAAAGGGCTTTTTCAACCTCCGGCCCCGGCGCGACGCCGTCGTTCAGCACCACGACGCAGGCGACGCCCTCGCCCTTGATGTCGTCGGGAATGCCGATGGCCGCCGCCTCGCGCACCTTGCCGGTGGCGTTGAGAAGCGCCTCGATCTCCGAGGGGCCGGTCCGCTTGCCGGCGATTTTCAGCGTATCGTCGGAGCGGCCGAGCACGAACCAGAAGCCGTCCGCGTCGCGCACCGCCCAGTCGCCCTGCCGCCAGCAGCCCGGAATATCGCGCCAGTAGCTGTCAAGATAGCGCTCGTTATCATTCCACAGCCCGCGGCTGAGCCCGATCGAGGGTTTGCGAAGCACCAGCTCGCCAACCTCGCCGGTCGCGAGCGACTTGCCCTCCATATCGACGATATCCGCGCCCATCCCCGGCACCGGCTCGGAGAAGGCGCACGGTTTCATCGGCCGCAGCACAGAGCCCGCGAGGATGCCGCCGCCGATTTCCGTGCCGCCCGTGTAGTTGATGATCGGCGCATCGGACTTCAGTACATTCTTGAAGGTCCACCACCACGCATCCGGCGTCCAGGGCTCCCCCGTCGAGACGGCGATGCGGAGCGAGGAGATATCATGATCGCCCGTGCCCGCGCCATGCATGAAGCTGCGGATCAGCGTCGGCGCAAGACCGAAGAAGGTGACGCGGTGCTTTTCGATCAGCCGCCAGAGGCGCGTCGTGTCGGGATAGTCGGGCGCGCCGTCGGCAAGGACGAAAGACGCCCCCATCAGCGTCGCGCCAAAGGCGAGGATCGGCCCGACCAGCCAGCCCATATCGGAGAACCAGATAATGCGATCGCTGCTCTTCATATCCATCATCAGCGAGAGATCGAGCGTCAGCTTCGCCGCAAAGCCGCCGTGCGTGTGCACCGTCCCTTTCGGCTGGCCCGACGTGCCGGAGGTGTAGACGAGGAGCGCCGGGGTCTCGGCCGGGAAGGGCTCGTTCGGGAGATCCGCCGGCTGATCCGTGCAAAGCGCATCCCAATCGACATCCTTCGGCCCCATCGTAACCTCAAGCCCCGTGCGGCGAAGGCAGACGACATGGCGGACGTTCGGCGCGCGCTCGACGGCGGCATCGACAAATTTCTTCATCGGCGTCACCTGGCCGCGCCGTGACGTGCCATCGACGGTGAGAACGGCAACCGCGCCGGAGGCCGAGAGACGCGCGAGGATGGCATCGACGCCAAAGCCCGAGAAGAGCGGCATGACAACGCCGCCGATCTTGGCGACCGCGAGCAGCGCCGCGACCGCCTCATTCACATTCGGCATATAGACGGCGACCACCTCGCCCTTCTGGATGCCGAGGGATTTGAGGCCGGCGGCAAGGCGCGAGACTTCGCCATCAAGCTCCTCATAGGTCCAGATGCGCGTCTCGCCGCTCTCCGATTCGCCAAGGATCGCGGGCGCCTTCCAGATCTTTGTGTCGCGATGACGGCCGAGCGTGTTTTCAACGATATTCGTCTCGCCGCCGATGAACCATTCGGTAAATTCGATGCCTTTCGAGCTGTCGAAAATTTTCTTATACGGCGTCATAAAGGTGAGCTGCGAGGCGATGGCGTCCCACCACCATTCCGGCTCCGCCTCGGCGCGGCGCATCAGCGTCTCATAGTCAGCGATATCATGCTTCTTCATGAAGGCGACGAGATTGCTCTCGGCAATCAGCTTCTCACCGGGCTCCCAGACGATGCTTTGACGGGACAGTTCAGTCATTGTTTTTATCTCCAAGCCGATTGGAATTCATTGGATCAGTATGAGAGCGGCGTCAGGCCCGCTCAAAAAACGTTGCGGCCCTTAACTCCCGCGCGCGCCGGCGGCCGTGCCGGGTATTGTAAAGCGCCATTTGCCGGACGCAACGGCGGAATACGGCCCTTGTTCCGCCTGATGGAATATCACGGGCGCGCCCCGCACACTTCCCGACCCTCTCCCTTTGCGTCCCCATTTCGTGCCGGCGCCGGCGCCGCATTTGTCGCCGTCGCGTCTCTTTTTTGCTTGCGCAATGAAATCAAAGGTTGCAAACCCAACCAAAGGTTGTTATAATATTGCCCATACGCGGTGATATTTGGGAGCAGCCCCCGATAAATATCGCCCCGCGGCCGGGAGGTTGGCTCTCCTCAGGTCCGAAAATATTTATCTTTACATTGAACAAGTCACGATGACGGGCGGCGCGTTGGCCCTCATTTTGTGGCCTTTAAAATCGGCCGGTCGGCCCCGTTTTCGCATTTCAAATCGCGGCATTTTCAGCCGCCCCAACCCCGATGGATCCGCACAGCCCGGCAGGAAGGAGCCTGCCGCCGCGGGAATGGAACAGAGGAGAGAGACAAGGTAAAACGCCCCTCCCCGAAGGGAGAGGCGCATCTTTAAAGGCGATCAGATCGGGCAGTCCTTGCGGAAGTTCGGGCTGCGTTTTTCGCGGTGCGAGGCGACGCCTTCCTTGACGTCTTCGCCCATGAAACCGAGCATTTCAAGCGCCGTGGAGGCATCGAAAATCGGGCCTGCCTGGCGCAGCCAGTTGTTGAGAGAGTATTTCGTCCAGCGAATCGCGCTCTGGGCGCCGTTTGCGAGTTCAACCGCCGTATTCAGGGCGATTTCCTGCAGTTCATCATCCTCGACGCACATGGAGACGAGGCCGATGCGCTCCGCTTCCTCGCCGGAAACGGGCTTGCAGGTGAGGAGATAGTATTTCGCTTTCGCCATGCTGACGAGGAGCGGCCAGACGATTGCCGCCACGTCACCCGCCGCGACGCCGAGACGCGGATGGCCGTCGACGATCTTGGCGCGCTTTCCGGCGATCGAGATATCGGCGAGGATGCCGACAACCAGACCCGCGCCGGCGGCCGGGCCGTTGATCGCCGAGATGATCGGCTTGTTGCAGTTGATGATGTTGTAAACGAGGTCTTTGGCTTCTTTCCAGGTCTTCATGATCGCGTCAAAGTTGCCGACCATATTCTCGATCAGGCCGAAGTCACCACCGGCGGAGAATGCCTTGCCCTCACCCGTGACGATCACGGCGTTGATGTCCGGGTCGCGGTCGATATCGCGCCAGATATCGGTCATCTGGGTATGGGTTTCCTCATCGACGGAGTTGAAGGTCTTCGGATTACTGAAGGTAATCCGCAGGACGCGCTCGGCCGGATAGTCGATTTTCAGTTTGGTATAGGCAGAATAACGATCAGTCATTTTTGCTTCTTTCTCTTTCGAGCCACCATTGCTGATGACGGCGTGGACGGAATTATGATTGGCCAGGGATGAGCCGATGAGCCAACAGGAGGACTGCTATGGGATCATTCTGGCGCGTAGTCATCGAAGGCGAAGCCTTTTCACAAGTTGGATTGATGCCCCGGAAACAAGGGCAGAGGGCAATGCCTGAAAACATTTCCTAACATTTGTTAGATTACTGCGGGCGACTTTCGCTTGTCAATGCACAAGATGCGGACATGGCGGCAAATCTCCGGCGCGATGGCGGGAGGGCCCGGCAAAGTCCGGCGGGCGGGCGCAGCGAGGCGCGAAATAAAGGCACGGAAAAAGCGGCGCGGAAAGAGCGGCGCGGCGCGTGGGCCCCGGTGATCTTGCCGCCGCCCCGGCGGGTGGCTGCGGCGACGCCGGCCGGAGTGTTGGCAGCATCAATAGCGTGAGGTGCCACGCGGCGGGGCGCTGGCGCAAAGGCGCGGCGAGGAGCCGTCTGGCGGAGCCTTGGAACAATAGGCGGGCGGAGGATATCCGCCCGCTCTCAAAAATTATGATCGCCGAGGTTTCGCCGCCCCGCCCGGGGACGGCCGGCAGGCGAGCGGGCGATCGGCCCGCCCTGCCCCGGTTATCCGCCGATCGACATATTCGAGGTGATGCCGCCATCAACGGTGAAGATGACGCCCGAGGTATAGCCCGACCGGTAGGAGGCGAGGAAGGCGAAGAGGTCGGCAATCTCGCGCACCGACGCGGGGCGGCCGAGCGGGTAATTCGCAAGCAGCTCGCCGTAGCGGCTTTCATCGCCGAAACGCTCCTTGGCGCGGATTTTCATGATTTTCACGATGCGGTCCGTCGCGACCGGGCCCGGATTGACGCCGACGACGCGGATATTGTCTTCAAGGCTGCGCCCGCCCATCGCCTTTGTGAAGGCCATCAGCGCCGCGTTGCCGGTGGTGCCGGCGATATAGCGGAAGTCGTAATTCTCGCCGCCGCTGCCGATATTGTTGAGGATAACGCCGTGGCCGCGCTTCTTCATGCTGGCATAGAACAGCCGGGTCATATCGATATAGCCCATGACCTTGACTTCCCAGCCCGGCCGCCAGTCATCGGCGCCGACCTGCCAGAGATCGCCGCCCGGAATGGCGCCCGCGTTATTGACGAGGATGTCGATATCGCCCGCCGCCTCATGCACGCGCTCGATGTCGCCGCGCCTGGTGAAATCAGCGGTAAAATAATCGGCCGTGATGCCGTGCGCCTTTTTCAGCCGCTCGGAAATCTCCTTCAGCCGGTCCTCCTGCCGGGCGACGAGGAAGAGATTGGCGCCTTCTTCGGCGAACACTTCCGCAAGCCCCTCGCCGATCCCTTGCGAGGCGCCGGTGATCAGCACGCGTTTACCTTTAAGTCCCAGATCCATTATCCTACCCTCACTTGAAAGACGAAGAGGGCGGCGGCGATAATCCGCCCGGCCGCCCCTGAGTTTCCCGAAGGACGCTGACGTTAGCGCAGATTCTCCGGCAATTGGCGGAGCGTCAGCGCGACCTTGACCGCGCCCGGCTTCTCGAAGGTGTCGGCATCGACAATGCGGACATCGGCCTTGAAGGCGAGCGAGTTGCGAAGATGCGTCTCGATCGATTTTTTCAGCTCCGCATCATCCGCCGGCGAGCGCGCGGGGCCGCGCTCGACCAGAACTTTCAGCGCGCCCTGCGAGGTATGCCCTTCAAAATCGGCATAGACACGCATCACGCCGTTGGTTTCCGGCACCATCCCGGTGATCACGCTCTGGATCGCCGAGGGGAAGACGTTGGCGCCGCGAATGATCAGCATGTCATCGGTCCGGCCGATGCAGCGGACCTTCGGACCCGTCCGGCCACAGGCGCAGGTCGTGCCCAGCACCTCGACATGATCGCCCGAGCGGAAGCGCACCAGCGGGTTCGCCTGCCGCCCGATCGCGGTATAGACAAGCTCGCCCTCCGCGCCGTCGGTGAAGGGGATGACTTTCTCCGTTTCCGGGTCCAGAAGTTCGGTGATGATATAGTCGGGCGCGACCATATGCATGCCCTGCTGGTGATGGCATTCGCCCCAGTAGGCGACGCCCATGTCGGTGCCGCCCAGCATCTCGCAGCATTTTGCGCCCCAGAGCTTCTCGATCTTCTCCCGGATGGCCGGAATGCCGCCCCCCGGCTCGCCGCCGACGAGGACAACCTCAACGCCGAGGGTTTTGGCTTCGACGCCAAGAATTTCCGGCGCCTTTTCGGCGAGGAACATGGTGAAGTTCGGTGCGCCGGCGAGCACCCGCGGGCGCAGGTCCGCCGCCGCGCGCAGCAGGCGGTCCGCGCCGCCGTCCGCGCCGATCGGAATATCGACAACGCCCATATACTGCATCGACTGCGAAATCGGCAGGCCGCCGACGAAGCCCTTGGCCATGGCGAAAGCATGCAGCGACATGTCGCCCGGGCGAATGCCGGCGGCGAAGAAGCAGCGCGCGTCCATTTCGTGCCACATCTCCGCATCATCCTCCGTCAGCGCAACGTAAGACGGGCTGCCGGTCGTGCCGGATGATGCCTGCATCTGGAAGACATCCTTGCGATCGGCGGCGAGGTGAAGGCCGAACGGCGGCTTGGCATGCAGGCTCTCGCGGATTTCGGTCTTGTAGGTGAAGGGCAGCTTCTGCAGATCCTCAACGGTGCGGATCTCGTCAAAGGTGACGCCGGCGTCGGCAAATTTCTTCTGATAGAATTCGGACCGCCCCTTCAGATAGGCCATCTGTTCGACAAGTTTCTCATCCTGAAGCTTGCGCAGCTCATCGAGCGGCATCATTTCAACCGGATGCCAGCAGGGCGCGTCTTTCTTGGAAAGTGCGTCGGGGCGCCGATACTGCATCTTATATTCCCTGGAGGCCATTCTTCTTCCTTTTTCGCATCGCTGGAGTTGTCTTGTTTCCTGCCCCTCAAGACCCGGGGCCGGTATGGTTCCGGGAGGAAAGCCTAACTTACGTTCGAAAACAAGACAAGACAAATTACGGCCGCGAGAGGGATATTCTGCACACCGGAAAAATTCTCTATGCGATTGTTAATAAAGGGAAAAATTGATTTTGAGGAATGTACATCCGGGCCGCGGAGGACGCGGCTGCGGCCGCGCCCGGGGCACAGCGGGCGGCGGGGAACGCCGCGAAAATCGCCCCGCCCCGGGCCGTGCAATCGCACCCCGGGGCGGGTGACGCGTTGGTGTCAGCCGTGCATCGTGAGGCCGCCGGAGACCGAGATGGTCTGGCCGGTGATAAAGCCCGCATCGTCGGAGGCGAGGAAGCAGACGATCCCGGGATAGTCCGTCGGCTGCGCGAGGCGGCGCATCGGGATGGCCTTTTTCAACGCCTCGGTGATGCGGTCGGCGCCCGCGCCGCCGCCGGCGATCCCGGCAAAGAGCGGCGTGTCGGTCGGGCCTGGGCAAACGTTGTTGAGGGTGATGCCGGAGCGGGCAAGCTCACGCGCGACCGTCTTGCTGAAGGCAATCAGGCCGCCTTTGCAGGCCGAATAGACCGCCTCGCCCGAGGAGCCGACGCGGCCCGCATCGGAGCTGATATTGACCACGCGCCCGCCGCCGTTTTTCACCATTCCCGGTAGAACAGCGTGATGCATATGGAGCGGGCCGTAAAGGTTGATATCGATCACCTTTTTCCACAGCTCGACGTCCGAATCAAGGAAGCTCACCATCCGGTCCCAGCCCGCATTATTGACCAGAACATCGATCGGGCGCACTTTTTCCGCCGCCGCCACCGCACGGTCAACCGCGGCGCGGTCGGTGATATCAACGGTATAGACGGCGCCCTTGCCGCCCTTCTCCTCGATCAGCCGCAATGTCTCCGCCGCCCCGTCGCCGTTCATGTCAAACAGCGCAACCTCAGAGCCTTCCTCGGCAAACCGGCAGGCGATCTCGCGCCCGATGCCGCTGCCGCTACCCGTTACGATGACGTGCTTTCCCGCTAATCCGCGCATTTTATTCACTCCCGGATCTATAATTAATTGAACTTCGCTAGGCTACAGGGTAAAATCAAACAATTGTTCGAATTACCTTGCTTGACATTCTTCTGTCAAGAAGGAATTAAAAGCCATGAACGTAAAACTAGAAATACCCGATCTTTCCAAGACGGCGACGAGCAAGTCGGAAAGAACCCGGCTTACGATTTTATCGGCGGCAGCGAAACAATTCAAAATGCGCGGCTATGGCCCCTCTACGCTTCGCAAGATCGCCGATGCCGCGGGCGTGGAAGCGGGCAGCATCTATTACCACTTCGCCTCGAAGGAGGAGGTTTTCAACGCGGTGCTCGATATCGGGCTGACGCAGCTTTACATCGCGGTGAAGGATGCGCGGGCGGAGTGCGAGGCGGCGGGCGCCGGCTTTCGCGACACCTTCCAGCAGATGGTCGCGGCGCATCTCTCCTATCTTCTGAAAGAGAACGACTTCACCTCCTCCAACATCCGCAATTATTCCATGCTGGCGGAGCCGATGCGCGAGCGGCACCGCCCGCTCCGGCTCGCCTATGTCGATCTCTGGGACACGCTGCTGAAAAAGGCGCAGGCAAAGGGCGACATCCGCTCCGATATCAAGATCATCCCGCTGCGCCAGTTCCTGCTCGGCGCGCTCAACTGGATGGGCGAATGGTTCAACGCCTCGCGCTATCCCGTCAGCATGCTTTCCGAGAGCGCCGCGACGCTGATCCTCGACGGGATGCTGGTGGACGCCTGCAAGCAGCCCTTCGCGATGACCGAGCAGGAGGATTTCACTGCGGCCTGCCTGATCGACGAGCCGGAGACGAAGGTCGCGCGCACGCGGATGCATATCCTCTCCTCGGCGGCCCGGGTGATGCGCGCCGTCGGCTACAGCGCCGCAACGCTCCGCCGCATCGCCGCCGAAGCGGAAATGGAAAGCGGCAGCATCTATTATCATTTCAGCTCGAAGGAAAATCTGCTCGACGAGGTGCTCGATCGCGGCCTTCGCGAGATGGCCGACGGCGTCTCGAAAATCCTCTATGACGAGACGCGATACCCCGATCTCAGCCACCAGCTCGCCGCCGCGATCAATGCGCATATGCGCGTCCTCTTTGCGCGCAGCGAATTCACCTCGGCGAACATCCGCATGTACGGGCAGCTGCCGCAGGAGCTGCGCGAGCGGCACCGCCCGGTGCGCCGCAAATACGCCGCCGCCTGGGATGCCTGCCTGCAAAATGCGCAGGCGAGGAAGGTGATCCGCGGCGATTTCGACGTGATGCCGCTCCGCCTCTTTCTGCTTGGCGCGCTCAACTGGACGGTCGAATGGTTCGACCCCGCCAAGGGCGATCAGGACGGCTTCTACACCCTTCAGGAAATGATTGCCCTGCAGCAGACGCTGCTGCTGAACGGCATTGCCCGGAGCGACACGGCAGACGCGTAAAGCCTGCGCCCCACCCCCGATATCCGCGGTGCCGCGCGCCTCATCTCGCGGCGGATTCGCGCGCGCCCTGCCCCATTCTGCGGCGCGATTGAGGGCTGAAAATTGCTATCGCGCGCATGACGCCCCAAAAAACTAACAAATGTTCAAAATCATTGACGGACATTCATCGATATGCATAGATTATGGCGAATTTTACGCGTCGGCTGATGCGCAACCAGCAACAGATTAAAGGGGAGAACAGGAGGTGTCCAGGTGACTGTAACGTCTTTAGCGCAATGTTTGCAGAACACATCGCGCCTTGTTGGAGACCGGGTTTTCATCAGCTTTGAAGGCGAGAAGCTCACCTTCGCCGAGTTCGATGCGAAAACATCGCAACTTGCCAATGTGTTCAAGGAATATGGCGCCAAACCGGGCGATGCCATCGGCATTTACCTGCCGAGCCGGCCGGAACTTGCGGTCGCCTACTGGGCGTGCCAGAAAATTGGCGCGATCGCGACGCCGATCAGCAGCATGAACCGCGCCCGCGAAGTCCGCAACACGGCCTCGCGCACCGGGATGAAGCTGATTCTCACCGCACGCGACACGCTCCCCTATGCGATTGAGGTGCGCGACGAGATCGGCAAGCCGGCCACGATCTTCATGACCGGCGGCGCGGCCGAAGGCGCGCTCGATGTCGATGCGATGATGGCGAAAGCCGACACCAGCTTCCCCATCCCGGCGAATTTCCAGCCCAATGACGTGGTCGCGCTCTTCTTCACCTCCGGCACCACGGGCGAGCCGAAGGGGGCGATGCAGACCCAGCTCAGCCAGTATACGACACTCCGCGACATGGCGGTGCATGGCGGCTTCCGCTGGGCGAAGGAAGTCTTTCTCTGCGCCCTGCCGCTCTTCAACAATTTCGGCGCCACCTGCATGATGAACGGCGCGGTCTATTCGGGCGCGACGATGATCCAGATGGAACGCTGGGACACCGAGGCGGTGCTCGACGCGATCACCCGGGAAAAGGTCACCTATCTCGCCGGCTCGCCGACGATGTTTCTCTACATGCTGCGCGATTTCGATCCCAAGCGGCATGATCTCAGCTCGCTGAAAACCTGCGTGACCGGCGGATCGCCCGTCTCGCCGAACGTCATGGAGCAGTTCCAGGAACAGATGGGCATCCCGCTGCTGCAGATTTACGGCGCGACCGAGAGCACCGGCTATGTCACGGGCGAACCGCTCTACGGCATCCGCAAGCGCGGCTCCGCCGGCCTGCCGATCGGCGGATCGACCATTCGCATCGTTGATGATGCGGGCAACGAGCTGCCGACGGGCGAGATCGGCGAGATTTGCATTTCCGGCGACGCGGTCGGCGCCGGCTACTGGGGCGATGCCGAGACGACGGCGGCGAGCTTCACGCCGAAGGGCTGGCTGAGCGGCGACCTTGGATATCAGGATGAAGATGGCTATATCTTCATTGTCGATCGCAAGAAGGACGTCATTATTGCGGGCGGCTACAATATCTACCCGCTGGAAGTCGAGGATCTGCTCTACCAGCATCCGGACATCCGCATCTGCGCCGTCATCGGGCTCCCGGACAAGGACAAGAGCGAAATTCCGGTCGCTGTCGCGATCCCGCATCCGGGCCATACGCTCGACGGGGCGGAAATTATCGCCTACTGCCGCAAAAACCTGTCGGCCTATAAATGTCCGCGCCGTGTGTTTACCGTTGAGGACATGCCGCTCGGGCCGTCCAACAAGATCCTGAAGCGCACCCTTCGCGACTGGTATGTCGAAGGCAATGGCAAACTGATAGAGGTAAAATAATAATGACAGAACAGAAATCCGCGACTGAACGCGGCCTGCCGCTCGCGGGCGCTGTCGCCCTGGTCAGCGGCGCCGGCGGCCCGATGGGCGCGGCCATCGCCGCACGGCTGGCCGCCGACGGCGCGGCGCTCGGTCTTATCGATATTTCCGGCCGCCGCCTCACGGCTGTTGCCGATGGCATCAAGGAGCGCCATCCCGGCATCCGGCTGCACGCCGTGCGGGCCAATGCGGTTGATGGCGACGAAACCAATGCCGCCATCAAGGAGATTGTCGAAAATCTCGGCGCGGTGACGACGCTGGTCAATGTCGTCGGCGGTATTCGCGGCGGCGAGCTGATCACCCCTATTCTCGGCATGAGCGAGGAGCGCTTCGACAGCACCTTCGATCTCAACCTGAAGCCGCTGTTCTGGATGGTGCAGGCGACTGCGCCCGGCATGATCAGCGCGGGCAAGGGCGCCATTGTCAATATTTCCTCCGTGACATTCGCCGGCGACGGCGATCAGCCGGAGTACGGCGCAGCCAAGGCGGCCGTCTCATCCCTCTCCCGGTCGCTCGCTATCGAGCTGGCGCCGGCGGTGCGGGTGAACTGCATTGTTCCGGGCCTGATCCAGACCTCGGTCATCGACAATGCCGCCCCGGACATGGTTGCGCTATATAAAAATCGGTCGTTGCTGAAACGCTTGGGCCGCCCCGAGGATATCGCGGGCGCAGTCAGTTTTCTTGTTGGTCCCGATTCAGAATATATTACCGGTGTCTCGCTGCCTGTTTCAGGAGGGATCCCTGCGAATCTCTAGGGATTCGCCAGCGTGAAAGAAGTCATGATAATACACAAGAAAGGGAGTAAGTCATGTCTATGAAGAAACTTATCGGTATCACTGGCGGGGCGCTCATCGCCCTGTTCAGTGCGCAGACGGCGGCGTCCGCCGACGAGATCCTGAAAGTGGGTCTCTCGGCGCCGATGTCCGGCTCTGCGGCCGCCTGGGGCCTCGGCTTCGAATATGCGGCCGAGCAGGCGGTTGAGAAGGTTAATTCCGAAGGCGGCATCAAGGCCGGCGGAAAAACCTACAAGCTCGAACTGCATGTCTATGACAACAAGTACAACGCCGCCGAAGGCGCCAAGACGGCGCAGACCATGCTGAACCGCGAAGGCATCAAGTTCATCGTCGGCAGTATCGGAACGGCACCGGTGCGCGCAACGCAGGCGCTGACCGAGCGTCAGGGCGTTCTGCTGTTCAACACCGGCTGGGGCAAGAGCATCAAGGGTCCGGATTTCCCGCTGACCTTCACGCAGATGAACACCCCGTTCGAAATCCTCGCGCCGTTCTTTGGCTACATCAAGGAACAGCATCCGGATCTCAAGACCGTCGCGATGATCACGCCGAACGACGCAACCGGCCAGGAAATGGAGCCGGTCGCCATTGATACGTGGAAAAGCCTCGACGTCGAGGTGATCTCCACCGACCGCTACGAGCGCGGCACGACGGAATTCCAGTCGATCGCGACGAAAATCGCCAACAGCAAGCCCTACGCCGTTGACTTCGGCGCCTCTCCGCCCGCTGACGTCGGCTCGATCCTGAAGGAACTCGACGTTCTGGGCTGGAACGGCATCAAGATTGTCGCTCCGGGTACCTCCGCGGGCACGCTCTCCAATATGGCCGGCGCGGCTGCGGAAGGCGTCTATCTCGGTGCATCCGCTGACTTCCAGGGCGATTCCGCCAGCGAAGCCCAGCGCAAGCTGAACGAGGGCGCGGTTGCCAAGCTCGGCGAATCCCTCAACAACATCACCATCTCCAGCTATGACGCGGTGATGGCGCTGAAGGCCGGTATCGAAGCCGCCGACAGCATTGATCCGAAGAAGGTTGCCGAGGTTCTGCCGACGATCGTGTTCGAATCCTCCTACGGCCCTGCCGCATTCGGGGGCAAGGATGTCTACGGCTCGCCGCAGCAGATCCTGATCCCGGTCATGATCACGCAGATCAAGGACGGGGCAGCCGTTGAAGTCGGACGCGTTGCGCCCGACGAGCTCAAGGAACGCCTGAAGACCAACTAAGTCACCAAACCGCCGATGCGCCAGCCTGATCCCAGGCTGGCGCATCCTCAATCTGGCCACGTAACGACCGGACCATATCGATGGAACTACAAGTACAGCTACTTATGAATACGCTGCAGATCGGGTCAGTCTATGTGCTCTTCGCACTCGGACTGACACTGATCTTCGGCGTCATGAAAATTGTCAATTTTGCCCACGGCACCTTCTTCACGGCAGCGGCCCTGATTGTCGCCTCTGTCATGATGTGGGGCATCGGCTCGATGGAGATGTCCGTCTGGCTTTCCTATGTCCTTTCCTTTGCGCTTGCGCTTGTGGCAGTCTGTATTATCGGTTTCGTCGTTTATGTCGGCGGTTTCCAGTATGTCCTGAAAGACCTGAACGGCTCGTTCATCCTGTCGATCGGGCTGCTGCTGCTGCTCAACGGCACCTACCTGATTATCTGGGGCGGCGTGCCGCGCTCCATCCCGGCGGTTGTCCCGGGCACGGTGACCATTCTCGGCGCCAGCCTGACGATGCAGCGGCTGGTGCTGATGATCGTCGCGGCGGTCATTACGATCGGTCTTTATATTCTTGTCCACCGGACCAAACTCGGCCTTAGCCTGCGCGCTGTCGCCGAGGATCAGGAAGCGGCAGCCCTGCAGGGCATTCCCTTCCGTCGCGTGGCGCTCTACGGCTTTCTCATTGGCGCGACCCTCGCGGCCTGCGCCGGAGCGCTGATGGCGACCGTCACCCCGGTGACCACGGTTATCGGCGATGACTTCCTCGTCAAAGCCTTCATCATCATCATCATCGGCGGGCTCGGGAGCGTTGTCGGCGCCATCATCGGCGGCCTTCTCATTGCGCTCATTGAAAGCTTTGGCGGCTATTATTTCGACCCGTCCACGGCAACGCTTGTCATGTTTGCGTTGGTCATTGTCCTGCTTATCGTTCGCCCACAGGGGATCCTAGGCCATGCTGAAAAATAATCCGGGGCTCGTCATCAGCATTCTGATCGCGATTGCCGCGGTCTGCTTTGCTCTGTTCGGCAACGATCCGTACTATGTCCAGGTTATCATCTGGGTCTTCTCGCATGCGGTGATCGCGGCCACGCTTCGCTTCGTCCTGTTGATTGGCGAGCTGAATATCGCGACCGCCGCCTTCTTCGGCATCGGCGCCTATACCACAGCCGTCGCGGTGACGATCTTCGACCTGCCTTTCGTGGTCGCGCTGATCGTCGCAACGCTGGTCTCGGCAGCCGTGAGCGCGCTGTTCGGCTGGATCACGCTCCGCACCAAGGGGCCGTACTTCCTGCTGATCTCCTTCGCCTTCACCGAAGTCGTCCGGCTGCTCTACACCAAGACGGAAGTCCTCGGCGGCAACTCCGGCATGATCGGCATCTATCCGCCGCTCGGGCTGGATCCCTATTTCCCGGCCATTGCCGTTGGCGTTCTCGCGCTGATCCTGTTCGTGCTTTATGCGGTGGAGCGCTCCAACCTCGGGCGCGTGTTCAAGGCGATCGAGAATAACGAGGATATCCCCCGCTCGGTCGGCCTCAATGTGATCGCGCTGAAAGTGCTCTGCTTCGTCATCGCCTCGGCCGCGGTCGGGCTGTCGGGCAGCATTCACGCCTTCACCAACAACGTGATCGCGCCGGCGGACTTCACCTATTTCGTCGCGGTCCTCGCCCTCGCCTATGTCAAGATCGGCGGCGAAGGCCATTTCGCCGGCCCCATCATCGGCGCAACGATCCTGACGCTCGCCGCGCAGTGGCTGCTGAGCTTCGGTCCCTATGAGAATATCTTCTACGGCGCGATCATCATCGGCGCCCTGCTTCTCATGCCGGACGGCCTCATCGGCCTCAAGGATCGTTTCAAAAGCCGTTCCAGCAAAAGGAGGGATGCGCAGTGACCGATATGCAAACCACCATGTCTTCGCCCGCCGCACCGGCGGGCGAGCGGAAGGTTCTCCTGAAAGCCGAGAATCTCGAGCGCCGCTTCGGCGGGCTGACCGCAGTCGCGGACTTCAGCTTCGAGCTTTATGACGGCGAGATCCTCGGCCTGATCGGCCCGAACGGCGCCGGCAAGAGCACGACCTTCAACCTGATCAGCGGTTTTATTCCGCCGACCTCGGGCAACCTCGTGTTCCTTGGCGAGAATATCACCCGCAAAAGCGCGACGCATATCAGCCGCATGGGCCTCATCCGGACGTTCCAGCATGACAGCCTGCTGAGCGATATGTCGGTCGCCGACAATATCGTCATCGGCACGACGCGTCGCCTGAAATCACCGGCCGCGCGCGAGCAGAAAATGCGCGAAATGGCGAAGCTGACGGGCCTTGAGGATCATCTCGACGTGATGGCGGGCAGCCTGCCGCACGGGCTGCAGCGCATGCTGAGTATCGCGATCGCGCTTGCCGCCGAGCCGAAAGTCCTCTGCCTTGACGAGCCGCTGACGGGGTTGCAGGGTGTGGAGGTCGCCGCGGCGCTTGATCTCTTCGAGATGATCCGCAGCCAACTTGGCATCACCATCCTGCTTGTCGAGCATAACATGCGGGCCGTGATGCGGATTTGCGACCGCATCCTGGTACTCAATCACGGCCGTCTCCTCGCCTCCGGCACGCCCGAGGCCGTGAGCCGCGATGAACATGTTATCGAAGCCTATCTTGGACATAAAAAATGAACCAGTCGAACGTCATTTTATCCATCACCGACCTGTTCGTCAGCTATGACGGCGTTCCGGCCCTCGACGGGGTGAGCCTGACGGTCAAAAAGGGCCAGATCACGACCATCGTCGGCGCCAACGGCGCCGGGAAAACCACGCTGATGAAAGCGGTCGCGGGCCTGCTCAAGCCCGGCAAGGGCCGCATCGAATTCGAGGGGCAGGATATCACCGGCCTCGCCCCGGCCGAGACCGTCGCGCGCGGGCTGACGCTCGTGCCCGAAGGGCGGCGGCTGTTCCCGACCATGAGCATTCGCGACAACCTGATGTCGGGGGCCTATATCCGCACCGACAGGGACGCCATCGAGAAGGATTTCGCGATGGTGCTCGATTATTTCCCGATCCTCAAAGATCGCCTCGGCATGCCGGCCAACTCACTCAGCGGCGGCCAGCAGCAGATGCTCGCCGTCGGCCGCGCGCTGATGGCCTCGCCAAAGCTGCTGATGCTCGATGAGCCGTCCATCGGCCTTGCCCCGACGATTGTCGAGACGATCGGCAATATCATCCAGACCATCTCCCGCAACGGCGTCGATATCCTGCTTGTCGAGCAGAACGCCCATATGGCGCTTGAGCTCGCGGAGGATGCCTATGTGCTGGAAAACGGCCGCATCTCGCTCACCGGAAAGGGCGCGGAACTGCTCGAAAACGACAAGGTGCGCGAAGCCTACCTCGGCCTCTGACACCCCCGTCCCGCTCCGCGCGGACCGGGCAAACCCGACAAAGGGGAAGCAACCGCTTCCCCTTTTTTGTCGCCGCCATCCGCGCGACTGTCACGGCGGGCTTATAATCCGCATCGACAAAGACGGGCGGGACGGGCTAGTATTCGCCACAAAACAACAAGAAGAACAGACGCGTTGCGCCCCTTCCCCCTGATCCTGATCTCTTTCCACGGAGGCACCCGATGTCGAGCCTGATCACCGAAACCGACGGCAACCTGCTGAAACTCACCCTGAACCGTCCCGACCAGATGAATGCCCTGTCGGCCGATCTTATTCAGGACGTCACCAACACGCTCCATGATGTGACGGCGAAACGCCTGCCGGCGCGCGCCATCCTCATCACCGGGGCCGGCCGCGGTTTCTGCGCCGGGGCGGACCTGCAGGGCGACGGGCTGGCGAAGCGGCGAAAGATGATCGAAGGGCAGATGATGGCGGGGATCAACCGCCTCATCCTCGCGATACGCGAAGCGCCGGTGCCGGTGATTGTGGCGCTGAACGGCCCCGCCGCGGGGGCGGGCGCAGGCCTTGCGCTTGCGGGCGATATCATCATCGCGGCGCGCTCGGCGAAAATGCTGACGGCCTTCTCGCGGATCGGCGCCGTGCTCGATGCGGGCATGTCGTGGTCGCTCGTCCAGAAGCTCGGGCTCTCGCGGGCGACCGCGCTCGCCATGTTCGGCGACTATGCCATCACCATGGAGGAGGCGAAGGAATGGGGTCTTGTCTGGGAGGTGGTCGAGGATGAGGCGCTGATGGCGCGCGCGGGCGAAGTCGCAATGCGGCTTGCCAACGGGCCAACGGTTGCGCTTGGCCTGATCAAACGCGAGCTCGCCTTCGCCGAGGCGAACAGCCTTGCGGATTCGCTGCGTTTCGAGGCCGCGTGCCAGGGCGAGGCGTTCCGCAGCGAGGATTTCCCCGAAGGCGTCAAGGCGTTTCAGGAAAAGCGCCCGGCCAATTTCAGGGGCGAATAACGCGCTCAGGCAAAACTGTCGGAGAGCCGTCGCGCTTCGCCGCGCGGCGTCTTTTCGGCGGTTTTGTTCCATTTTACGCAAAAAAACCGTTAATCAGGCAAATTTCGCCTTCATCAGTCTTTAATTTTTTCCCCGTAAAGCTCTAAAATACAATCCTTGCCTCTGAAGCCTATGAGAGAAAAATCATGATAAACCGGCTGCAAACGCTTCTTACCCTGATTGTCGCCCTGTTTGCCCTGACGGCCTGCGAAAGCAATCCACTCTCTTTCGGCTCGACGCCCGCAGCCTCGACTCAGACGGCAGCGCCCGCCACCGCCAGCGTGCTGGCCGCCAACCCTTCTGCGCCGGGCAGCATTCTTTTTGTTATCAAGCCATCGCAGGTCGGCAATTATTACGGCTGGCAGATGGAGCTGCGCGCGGCGGAACAGAACAAGGGATTCAAGCCGTTCATCACCAATTCACTGAATGAAGGATATGTACTCCGTACCGACCTCTGGCCCGACCGGTACTGGCTGCGGGTGCTGTTGCGCGGTGATGTGGAACTTAACCAGTGGATTGATGTACAGGCCGGGGAAACCCGGGTCGTGGTTGTTGATATCGGCTTTCTGATGAATGATATTACGGTGCTGGCGCGAAATTCACCCGATCTGGCAACGGCGCAGCAAACTCCGCCGCGCGAAGTCCTCTCCGTCGCGCAGACATATGACCCCCTGAACATAGTGCTCAAGGTTGACCTGGTGGCAAAATATAACGGCCCGAGAAAAGGCGACATCCCTTACGGCGAAGGCGAGGTCACGCTTCTTGATAAGACAAGCGAGATCGGGAAAATGCCGCAGGCGGTCGTTCAGAACGGACGGTTGACCGGCGATATTGTCTTCAAGGACGGGCGAACCACGACCGCGAGGCTGGACGAGAGCTATTCCTTCCCCGAGGGCACTCGGACAAGCTGGCCGAACGGGACGCATTTCGAAGGTCGCTACTACGGCGTAAGCCCGACCTATGGCACGATGACCTGGCCGAACGGGGCCCGCTGGACGGGACCGATTGCTGATTACAGGCCCTATGGTCCCGGCCAGGCAACCAGCCCTGATGGCACTCTCTTCGAGAAGGTGCCGGGGATGAATGCCAGTCTCTATAACGGCGCCTATCCGTGCACACGTGCGGGACAGGCCCCCGGCACATGCTATTTCGTCAACGGCGAGCAACTCGCTTCGGAAGCCGACTATCTGGCGCAGCTGGAACGGGTGAAACGCGAAGCGGAAGCGGCCACGGCTGTTGCCGCAGCAAAAGCGGCAGAGAAGCAGGCGAACAGTCAAAGTCAGCCTGCCGCCGCCCCCTCTGCGTCGCAGCCGATTGATGGCTGCACCTATGTCGAGGGGGAATTCGGCGCCGATGCCGGGCTCAGCAAGCTGACGCTCGACGGGCGCGGAAGCGGGCATCTCTGGCAGCAGACATATGGCGGCGCGACAACTTACACCATGGATATCGACTTCACCTATTCCGGCACGCGCAACAGCATGAGCTTCAATTATCAGCCCGCAGAATACCGGGACGCATCCGGCGCTCTGCTCCGCACCATTCCGGTGCCAGGCGGCACGGGGGACTGCGACTATGATGGCCGGAACCTCACGATCAACGGCAAAGTTTATACCCGAAGCTGATCTCGTGCGACGCGGCTCACCCCGCTCATCACCGCAGAAAAGGTATCACAGTCGCGGGGCATTGCCGCTCGCATAACCGGTTTTGAACCAGCGCACGCGCTGCGCCGAGGTGCCATGCGTGAAGGAATCGGGCACCACTGTCCCCGCCCCTCTCTTTCATCGGTCTTTAAGATATTCTCCGTAATGCTACGCCCTATCGGACGCCTCTGCTCAATGGAAAAACATGATAAAATGAAGAGCACCTAAAGCCGCGCGGCGGAAAAGGTATCGCAGTCGCGCACATCGCCGCTTGAGTAGCCTGTCTTGAACCAGCGGACCCGCTGCGCCGAGGTGCCGTGGGTGAAAGAATCGGGGACCACGGTTCCCGTCGCCTGTTTCTGCAGCCGGTCATCGCCGATGGCTGTGGCCGCGCCCAGCGCTTCCTCGATATCGCCGCTTTCCAGAAGCTGGCGCGCGTTATCGGCATGGTTGGCCCAGATGCCGGCGAAGCAGTCGGCCTGCAGTTCGAGGCGGACGGAAAGCCGGTTGCCCTCGGCTTCGCTGACGCGCGAGCGCTGCTCATGCACCTTGCCGGAAATGCCGAGCAGTGTCTGGACGTGATGGCCGACTTCATGCGCGATCACATAGGCCTGCGCAAAATCGCCGGGCGCATTGAAGCGCGATTTCAGCTCCTTGAAGAAGGAGAGATCGAGATAGACCTTGCGATCGCCGGGGCAGTAGAAGGGCCCCATCGCCGACTGCGCAAAGCCGCAGGCCGATTGCACCGCGCCCGAGAACAGAACGAGTTTCGGCTCCTCATAGCTGCGGTTGAGATCAGAAAAAATCTCATGCCAGCTTTCCTCGGTATCGCCAAGCACGACGGCGACGAACTGCGCGGTCTCGTCCGACTCGGGGCCGACGGTCTCATATTGCTCCGGCTGCTGCCCGCCGCCAAGGCCACCCTGCAGCAGGACGCCGGGGTCGATGCCGAGGAAGAGCGAAATGCCGACGACCACGAGGATGCCGACAATGCCGAGCTTGCCGCCGCCCCCGCCCGGCAGCCGGACCGGGATCCGCCCGCCGCCGCCAAAGGGGCCGCCCGCGGACTGGCCGCGCCTGTCTTCGATATTGTCACTCCGTCGCCGGCCCCGCCATCGCATGACGCACCTCCAGATAAAGTCCTCGCGAGGCCTTAAAATTACGGGAGTTTGCGCGCCGATACCACTCAAATATTCGCCGTGCGCGCATTGATGAGGCGGGCTGGCGCTAGCCGGATTTTTTGACGAACTCCGTCAGGATGACAATGCGCTGGCCCTCGACCCGGCCTTCGATCTGGCCGGCATTGTCGGGGACGAGCGAGATGCCGCGCACGGCCGTGCCGCGCTTGGCGGTGAAGCCGCCGCCCTTGACCGGCAGATCCTTGATCAGGATGACGGTATCGCCGTTGCTCAAGGCCGCGCCGTTGCTGTCGAGATGGCGGATGCTCTCCTCCGCGTCGCCGCCGCCGCCCGCGGCTTGCGCAAAGGCCAGCGTTTCCTCATCGAGATAGAGCATATCGAGCAGGTCACGGGCCCAGCTTTCTTCCTGCAAGCGGTTGAGCATCCGCCAGGCCATGACCTGAACCGCCGGCGTCTCGCTCCACATACTGTTGTTCAGGCAGCGCCAGTGCGCAGGGGTCAGCTCTTCCCTCCCCTCGACCTGCGCGCGGCAGACGGCGCAGAGCAGAACGCATGTCTCGGCGCTTTCCTCCTCCGTGGGCGGAACGGCGTACAGCGAAAGATCATCAGCCCGCTGGCAAAGCTCACAAAGCCCGCCGCTCCGGGCATGAAGGTCGGATAGAACTGTCATGGATTAGTCTCGTCTCAAGTTGGGTATCGCCGGAAATCAAGGGCGGCGAGACGCTCCGGTCCCGCCGCCCTGCTGTCACTTTATGTCAGGATCAGGCGCGCTCGAAGATCGCCGCGAGGCCCTGACCGCCGCCGATGCACATGGTCTCGAGACCATAGCGGGCGCCGCGCCGCTCCATTTCACGGAGCATCGTGGCGAGGATACGCCCGCCCGTCGCGCCGACCGGATGGCCGAGCGAGATGCCGGAGCCGTTGACGTTCAGCCGCTCGAAATCGGATTTTTCGAGCTTCCAGTCGCGGGTGCAGGCGAGAACCTGCGCGGCGAACGCCTCGTTCAGCTCCAGAAGGTCGATGTCCTTGAGCGCGAGGCCGGCGCGCTCCAGCGCCTTGGCGGTCGAGGGAACCGGGCCGATGCCCATGATTTCGGGGCCGACGCCGGCAACCGCCCAGCTCACCATCCGCCCGTAGGGCTTGAGGCCGAGTTCATCGGCGATGGCGCGGGTCGTGACGATGCAGGCCGAGGCGCCGTCATTCTGGCCGCTGGCATTACCGGCGGTGACGGTGGCGTCCGGATCCTGACTGCCGAGAATGGCGCGAAGTTTCGCGAGGCTCTCGAGGCTGGCGTCGGGGCGCGGATGCTCGTCCTTGGTGATGACCGTCTCTCCTTTGCGGGTTTTCAGCGTGATCGGGATGATTTCATCGTCGAACTTGCCGCTGTTCTGCGCGGCAACGGCGCGGCGGTGCGATTCAACGGAGAACTCGTCCTGCTCGGCGCGCGGAACGGAATGGCTGCGGCGAAGATTTTCCGCCGTCTCCAGCATGCCGCCCGGAACCGGGAAGTTGATGCCGCCGGCGGTCGAGCGGCCGCGCACCAGCCCGTCGTGGAAGACCATCGACGTGCCCTTGATGCCCCAGCGGTTGTTGGTGGAATAGAAGGGCGCGTTCGACATGGATTCCGCGCCGCCCGCAATCACAACGTCCGAGCCGCCGGTCGCGACCTGCATGACCGCGTTGATGACAGCCTGCAGGCCGGAGCCGCAGCGCCGGTCCAGCTGATAGCCGGTGGTGGTGATCGGCAGGCCGGCATCCAGCGCCACGACGCGCCCGATGGCCGGTGCTTCCATCGTCGCATAGCACTGCGCAAAGATCACGTCGTCGACACGATCCTTCAGCCCTTCACAGCGGTCGATCAGTCCTTTGACGACCATGCGGCCGAGTTCATGCGCCTGGAGATCCTTGAATTGTCCGCCAAACCGGCCGACCGGGGTGCGGACCGGTTCGCAAATCACGACATCTTTGAGCATCTTCGTTTTTCCTTCTTCTTATGATGGGTTTATCCGGGTTTCATTTTATAGTGTGACGGCAAGCGGCCGCCGCCGCTTCCCCCTTGATACTGCTGATATGTCTTCAGAGCCAGCGGAAGGCAACCGGCACCAGTCGATTATCGCCTGCCCGCCGCATTTTCGCCGCGCCTGCTTGAATTTCAGACGGATCCCGCGACAGCTCCGGCCACGTTCTGACATTTTTGGCGCGCCGCTTCAACTCCTTCGCCGTTGTCGCCGGTCTTTTTACCCGCTGGCAGGGCGGGCGCGCAACCCTTCCCTGAATCGCCGGAGCGGGGCGCGCGGGGCAACGGCGGCGCCACCGGCCCTTCGCCCGTGCCTGCCCATAAGCATAAGTGAATGATTATATTGAGATATTTGGCATTAAAATCAGTCATTCATCGGTTTTGACAAACGGAATTCTGCTCGTTATATTGGCGGCGGGGAGGCGGCTATCACAATCCAAAGTTAAGAAGTAAATCACGATAGCCCGCTAAATCATCTCGTTACGGTTGAAGTTACGCAGACTATCTGTCCAGACAGACTGGCTGACTTGTCGAAAAATCAGGCAAGGTCAGCTCCCGCCGAAGGGCGGAGAATCAAGAATAACAAAATGTAACCCTGCCAATGCGAACCAAAAATTGGGAGATAATAATGAAAATAAAAGCCATGCTCACCAGGCGTTTCGTTATGCTTACAGCGCTTGCGTCACTCTCTGCGTTCAGTACCAATGCCTATGCCGACTACAATCTTCGCTTCTCTGAAATCGGTCCGCCGCGCGGCGCCCGCGCCGAAGTCATGCAGTGGTGGGCGGATGAAGTTACCAGGCGCACGGACGGAGAAGTCAAAATCGAGTTCTTCTGGAACCAGGCGCTGACCAAAGGCAAGGATACGCTGCGCGCCGTCGGCACCGGGCTCGCCGATATGGGCACCATCATGGGCATCTACAACCCCGCGGAAGTCCCCGTCTGGAACTATGGCAGCCTGCCGTTCGTTGCCGATGACGTGTGGGTGACGCTCCGCACCTGGCAGGAACTGCAGCACTCCATGCCGGAACTCAAAAGCGAGATGACGGGCCACAATGTTCATATCCTGAAGAATTACACGACCGGCCCGAGTGACATTATCTCCAAGGCCCCTATCCGCACGGCCGAGGATATGCAGGGCAAGAAGATCCGCGCCTCCGGCTCGTTCCTCTCGCTGCTCAACAATATCGGCGCGGTCCCGGTCAATATCGGCTTTGGCGAGGTTTATCAGGCGATGGATCGCGGCACCGTCGACGGGGCGGTCGTTTACACCTACGCGATCAAGGCCTACAAATTCCATGAGGTCGGCGACTATGTAACCGAAGTCAACATGGGCCTCGTGCCGACGATGGGCGCGGGGATCAATCTCGACCTGTGGAACAGCATGCCGGAGAATATCCGCCAGGTCCTCACCGAAGTCAGCGAGGAGTTCCCCGACCGTCTGGCCGAGGCGCTGATCCGCGACATGACTGACGCCCGTGACGAGCTGGAAGGCGGCGTTGACGGCAGGAAGCTCCAATTCTTCACCCTCAACCCCGAAGAGCGGGAAAAATGGAAACAGGCGGCCAATGACTTCATTGTCGACTGGAAGAAGCGGGCCACGGAAAAAGGCCTTGATCCTGAAAAGATCATCGAGCAGGTGAACGCCGTCGAAGCGAAATATGAAAAGGAACTGGCGGAAAAGGGCTATCCCTGGACCCGCAATTGATCTGTATCCGCCAGGAGAACAAGAAAAATAACGATGAAAACAAACTTTCACGATAGCGAAAGATTTCTCGTTCCGGTCGCCGGCATCGCCCCTGTGGCGGTGTCGGCGCGCATGAGAGTTTCCGTTGCTGGCCGCAGGCCATCGGCGGAGATGACGGGGGGCGGCGCAACCCGCCGGACCACCCCTTCACAGTTGAAGTTACGTATAAACTTGCGGCGGTCCGCTTCTATAAGTTGACTGTTGCAAAATTCTATACCAACTTCCAGCGTGTTTCGGAGAATCAAGCAAACGATAGAAAGTAGCCTGCCCGAAGCCAATTAATGATCCTAATGGGAGACAATAATGAAAATTAAAGCCATGCTATCCAAGCGGTTCGCAATGTTTGTGACGCTTGTATCGCTCTGTGCTTTCAGCACCAGCGCATATGCAGAATACAACCTCCGGTTTTCGGAGTTGGGCCCGCCCCGCGGCGCCCGCGCGGAATCCCTTCAGTGGTGGGCGGATGAAATTACGAAGCGCACCGACGGGGAAGTCAAGGTCGAGTTCTTCTGGAGCCAGGCGCTGGCAAAGGGTAAAGACAACCTGCGCGCAGTTGGCACCGGTCTCGCCGACGTTGGCACGATCATGGGCATCTACAACCCGGCTGAAGTCCCGGTCTGGAGCTATGGTAACGTTCCGTTCGTTGCCGGCGACAGCTGGGTAACGCTGCGCACCTGGCAGGAGCTGCATCGCACCATGCCGGAACTGATGGATGAAATGAAGAACAACAACGTTCGCATTCTCATCAACTACACGACCGGTCCGAGCGACCTGCTGACCAAGTTCCCGCTGAACACGGCGGAAGACCTGCAGGGCAAGAAGATCCGCGCAACCGGTTCCTACATGAACCTGCTGAGCACGCTTGGCGCAGTTCCGGTGAACACCGGTTTCGGCGAAGTCTATCAGGCGATGGACCGCGGTACCGTTGATGGCGCCGCCATCTACATGTTCGCCGTTCGCTCCTACAAGCTCTATGAAGTCGGCAGCCATGTCGTTGAAGTCAACATGGGTCAGGTTCCGGGCTACGGCGCGGGCATCAACCTCGACCTCTGGAACAGCATGCCGGAGAACATCCGCCAGATCATCACGGAAGTCAGCGAAGAATTCATCGATCATTACGGCGAAGCGCTGATCAAGGATATCGATGATTCCCGTGCGGAACTCGCAGCCGGCATCGACGGCAAGGCCCTCACGATCACGACTCTGGATCCGGCTGAGCGCGAAAAGTGGAAGGCTGCTGCCGAGCCGCTTCTCGACGAGTGGAAGAAACGTGTCACCGACAAGGGCCTGGATCCTGAAAAGATCATCGAGCAGGTCAACGCTGTTGAAGCAAAATATGAAAAGGAACTTGCTGAAAAGGGCTATCCCTGGACCCGCAACTAACCTTTTCTCATAAAAAAAACGTTGGAAATCTCGATGAATAATAGCTTCCACTATTTCGAAAGATTTCTCGTTCTGATCGCGGGCATCGCCATTATGACGATGCTCGCAATCACCACCGTCTCCGTGATCGGTCGCTATTTTTTCCATGCGCCGGTCCCGGATGACGTGACGATGAACGAGTTTCTGATGGTCTTCGTTATCTTTCTGCCGCTTGCCTATGTCCAGTTGAAACGCGAACACATCATGGTGACGCTGTTCTCGGATATGATGCCCGCAAAGGGCGTCGCGTTCCTGGATGTCCTTGCGCATCTTCTCGGATTGATCTTTTACGGGCTGATGGCGTGGTCCGCCTATTACTACTTCCTGGATTCATGGATCGTCGGAAGTTACATGGATGGCATGCTTGCCCTCCCGGAATGGCCGACGCGGCTTGTCTTCTTCGCGGGCGTCCTGATCATGTCTGTACGTCTCATAGGCGACCTGATCCAAGCCATCCTCGAAATCACAACAAGAAAGTAACGATCCATGGACCTGATTACTCTTGGCTTTACCGGTATCGGGGTTTTGATTTTCCTGATCATGCTCCGGGTGCCGATTGCCGTTGCTCTCGGGCTCGTCGGCTTCGTCGGCATTATGCTCGTACTGGGATGGCCAGCCGGCCGCAACCCCGATTTCGCGCGCGGATTTTCCGCGGCCTTCAACTACCTGTCGTTTGAACCATTCTCGTTCGTCACGTCATTCTCACTGGTGGCCATTCCCCTCTTCCTGATGATGGGATATGTCGCCTTCCACTTCGGCTTTACCCATGACGGATATACCGCGGCGCGCGCCTGGCTTTCCAAACTGCCGGGCGGTCTTGCGATCGCGTCGGTTCTCGGCAGCGCCATGTTTGCCGCCGTCAGCGGCTCCAGTATGGCCACCGCCGCCGCCATGGGCAAACTCGCCGTCCCGGAAATGCTGCGCTATAAGTACGACAAGGGCCTTGCCACCGGCACGATCGCTGCGGCCGGTACGCTCGGCGCCCTGATCCCGCCCAGCATTCTGATGATCATCTACGGCCTGTTTACCGAGCTTTCGATCGGAAAGCTGCTGATCGCCGGGTTGCTGCCCGGCCTCCTGTCCGCGGCCGGTTATGTCATTCTCATCATCATCCGCGCAACGATCAACCCCTCGCTGGCTCCACCTGCCGATCATCACATCACCTGGACGGAGCGGGTCACCTCGCTGAAGGGCGTGTGGCCGATTATCGTCCTGTTCATCCTGGTCATGGGCGGCATTTATGCCGGTATCGTGACCGCGACGGAAGCGGCGGCGATCGGCGCTGCAGGCACCTGGGCCCTTGCGGCGCTCGCCCGCAAGCTGAACGTTGAAGGGGCGAAGCTGTCGATCCTTGAAACGGTAACGCAGTCGGCGGCGATTTTCGCCATTGTTGTCGGCGCCAAGATCTTCGTCGGCTTCATCGCCATGACGGGTGTTGCGGGGTATCTGTCCGATATCGCGCTCGGCCTTGACGTGTCACCGATTGTGATTATTCTGGCGCTGTCGGTGGTCTACATCATTCTGGGCACCTTCATGGATCCGCTCGGCATCATGCTGCTGACGCTCCCGGTGATCATCCCGGTCATCGACAATCTTGGCTATGATCTCATCTGGTTCGGTGTGATCATGGTGAAGCTTCTGGAAATCGGCATGATTACACCGCCGGTCGGGCTGAACGTGTTCGTTCTGAAAGGCGCGATCGGGGATACTGTCCGGCTTGAAACCATCTTCAAGGGCGTAACCTGGTTCCTCTTTGCGGACGTCATCGTTCTCGTCATCCTGATCATGTTCCCCTGGATCAGCCTGGTTCTGCCACGGTCCTTCTAGGGTTTGCAACTCGCGTCAACCATTGCCCCGGCGGTGGTTGACGCACTCGCACTTTTTCTTCTGCATCCGCTTCCTCCCTCCTCCCCCCTTCTACCAGACATGACCCGGCCGCAAAGGCCCGCCTCCGATTGTCTGGGGCGCTCTTTATTATCCTGCCATCCCGCTGGCGCCACGACACAATCTTAACGAAAACGGGCGCAAAATAGTTCGCTAATCTTGCTCGTCGACTTGTATTGAGTGGCTCTTTATACTACGATCTTTGCGGGATTAAATTAGCTCAAGGATCAACGGGTAACGGACCTGACAAGAAGCCTGATCCCAGTTCTGTTGTCTGCTCGGGAGATTTCTCAAAGAAAAAGATGCAGAAAGCAACGACAAAAGAACGGCTGTAAAGTCTAAGAACAGCCCCATTGCAAACGGGAGGAAAATGATGGGAAAAGAAGCGAATATGATTAGTAGACGAGGCGCACTTACTGGCGGCGCGGCCATGTTAGCGGCTCCGGCCGTGATCGGAAAGGCTGCCGCCGCGGAAAAAGTCACGTGGAAGGTGCAGGCGCATTGGCCGAAAGCCTCGTCATCCTTCAGCGAAAGCCTGGAGATCATCGCAGATGAGCTGAAAGCCAACACGGAGGGTCAGTTCGAATTGCAGCTTTTCGGCGCCGGCGAATTTGCCAAAGGCGGCGAAATCTTCAATATCGTCCGGCGGGGCGTCGTTGAAATGGGCACAATCTCACCGGGCTACATTCTGGGCGAAGCCCCGTCCGCCGGGCTTGCGTTCGGCGTTCCGGGTACCTTCCGGGAAGCATGGGAGTTCTCCTATTTCCTGAAAAACATGGGCATGGAAGCCCTGTTCAATGAAGATCTGGAAAAACATGGCGTGGTGAGCCGCGCCGAGAAGGTCTACCCGACGGAACTCGTCATTTCAAAAGAAGTCACCACTATTGAGGATTTTTCGAAGCTGAAACTTCGCTCCTCCGGTACGATCCAGAAGTTCCTTGAAGCGGCTGGCGCCACAACCCAGTCGATCGCCGGACCGGAACTTTATTCCAGCCTGGCAAGTGGCGTTGTCGATGGCGCGCACTGGGGCGCCGCGCAAGGCGCCAAATCCATGAGCCTCTGGGAAGTCGCGAAATATCACATGAAACCCACCCTCGGGATGGCGGTTGACACAATCATCATCAATCTCAACGCGCTAAACAGTCTGTCACCTGATCTCAGGAAAGAACTTCTCCATCTTCTCGACCTGCGTTTCTGGATGCGCACGGCTGAATATCAATACAAGGAAAAGATTACGCTGGCCCAGGGGCAGGCAGAAATGGGCGTTAAGCTTGTGGAATTCCCGCCTGTAATCCAGGAAAAATTCAAGTCCGCCACGATGGGCATCATTGACGAAGAACGGGCCAAGGGCGGCAATGGCGCCAAGGGCGCGGACATGATGGTCGCCTATCTTAAAGAACTCGGCTACCTGTAAGGTCTGATTTTCCAGTCGAAATCCCCGCCGCGCGGAGCGAAATGAAACCGGGGTCTTTTTTCAGAAAAGACCCCGGTAGCGGACAAGCATCCCCTACCCTGTTTCCTCCGACGCTCGCGGGTGGCGATTTCGCCCCCAAGACATCAACAACTGGAGAGTCACATGGCGGCTTTGACAGCATTCGCACGGACAATAACAACCATAAATCTCTGGATTGCGCGCGTTGCATGTTACGCGATCCTGCTCCTGTTCCTTCTTTTATTCGGTGATGTGGTCATGCGCTATGTTACCGAAAGCCCGATTTCCTGGTCAGCTCTGGCTTCCAAATTGATCTTTGGCGTTTATACCATTATCGGCGGCGGATATCTGCTGGCCATACGTGGTCATGTCAATGTTGACCTGTTTTACAGCCACTTTTCAGCGAAGAAAAAAGCTGTCGTCGATATCGCTACCAGCTTTCTGTTCTTCCTGTTCATGGCGGTGCTGCTGATGGAATCCTCCTCCATGGCCTATGACAGTATTTCCCGCCTTGAAGTCAGCTACGAGACAACCTGGAGACCTCCCATCTGGCCATCCAAGACCATGATCGTCGTCGCGGCGGCGCTTCTCACCTTGCAGGGAATCGTGAAGTTGATAGCGGACATCATGATCGTGATGGGCATTGATGTTGACGAAACCGCCTTTGGTCCCCTTTCGGACGATAAAACAGAAGAAAAGGGGCACGCGTGATGTTATCCATCGAGGTTTTAACGCTCCTTTTCTTCGGCCTCCTGTTCCTTTTTATCATGCTGGGGGTGCCGCTCGCTTTCGTTCTCGGTGGCCTGTCGGTTATCTTTCTATATTTTGTACAGGGGCCTATCGCCTTCTATCTCATCGCGTCCAAGATGTGGGACCTGATGGAGACATCATCGCTTATCGCGATCCCCCTCTATGTGTTCATGGCCCTGTTGCTGGAACGAAGCGGCGTCGCCCATGATCTGTATCGCATGATGCATTTATGGTGGGGCGGCGTCAGGGGCGGCCTTGCTATCGGCACTGTCGGGATTTGCACCATTTTCGCGGCTATGTCGGGTATTTCCGGTACCGCCGTGGTCACCATGGGGACCATTGCCCTGCCACAGATGCTGAAACGCGGCTACAATCACCGGCTGGCGCTCGGCGCAATCAACGCGGGCGGCGGTTTTGGCATCCTGATCCCGCCCTCGGTTCTGATGGTTCTTTATTCGCTCCTGACAGAGGTTTCTGTCGGCCGGTTGTTCGCCGCCGGCGTGATGCCGGGCCTGCTGCTGTTCCTGCTGGTTTCATTATATATTGGTATCCGCTGCTGGATTCAGCCCGAAATGGGCCCGGCGCTCCCGCCGGAGGAGAGAGCCAAATGGCCAGAAAAAATGCAGGCGCTGCGGTCCGTTGTCCTGCCGATCCTGATCATTTTACTGGTCCTCGGCGCCATCTTTGGCGGCTATGCAACGGTGACCGAGGCCGCCGCAGTCGGCGTGTTCGGCGCTCTGGTAGCCAGCGCTGTCAATCGTAAACTCAGTTGGACATCGCTCTCGGAAGCGTCGCTCCAGACATTCCGTCTCAGCACAATGATTGCCTGGATCATCTTTGCGGCGCATGCCTATTCCATGGCCTACACGGCCATGGGCGCGGAGGAGTTCATCTCCAACATCACCGCGCATATTCCCGGCGGAAAATGGGGGGCTCTTGCCTTCATGATGGTCGTCCTGCTGATACTCGGCATGGTGCTGGACCCGGTTGGCATTATGTTGGTCACCCTGCCGGTATTCCTGCCGCTTGTGACAATGCATGGATTCGATCCGATATGGTTCGGTATTCTGTTCGTCATCATGATGGAGATCGGCTATATGACGCCGCCGTTCGGCTTCAATCTGTTCTATCTCAAATCAGTTGCGCCGCCAGAGGTGAGCATGAAGGACATATACTGGTCCGTCGGCCCCTATACGATCGTCGAGTTGCTCGGTTTGCTGATCATCATCATCTTTCCGGCCATCGCGTTGTGGCTGCCGGATTACATATTCAATTAGCGCGCCGAGCCGCACGCTCTTGTGCAGAAGAACACGCGGCAGCCTCTGCCGCGTGTTTTTTTGATGGACGCGCAACAGGCGTCCAATTTCCCGAACCGGACGTAACGCCCGAATATTCACGCCTTTGGCACGCCAACAAAACTGGACAGGGCCACGGAAACCTCGTAACAAAATAGCGGTGATGCGCATAACCCGACAGTCAAGAGGTGGGTAACGTATGAGTTCCGCAAAGACCGCAAGCCTCAAACGCACCCTGCAAAACGGGCTGGCCGCCTATCAGGACCATACCTTTCTTTTCCTCGATCGTTTCCTGAACCTCGTAAACCTGCGCTTGCTGGCCTTTGTCGTCATCAGCGGGCTGCTCAGCCTCGGGATTGCGGCCTATCTGACGCAAGGCCCGCTGTCGATGGAAGGCTTCCGGCCCGAGCAGATCGCCTATCTCGGGATGCCCGATACCCGGTTGCAGACGACATTTTACAGCGTCCTTTGCATCCTGCTGTTCGCCGGCGCCCTTCTCACGGGGCTTGTGAGGCCGGGGGTGATTACCCGCAGCGCGCCGCGCGACATCCAGCTCTCCCCCGGCATCCCGGAGGCCGCCCGGCCATATTGCGTGATTGCCTTTTGGATCCTCGTCCTGCTGCTCTATGATCTCAAACTCCGCGACGTGGTGTTTGCGCTTCTTGCGGCCTATCTCATGAAGGAAGTGCTGAACGGGCGGTTCCGGACTTCGCAGATCATTCTGGCTTTTGTGATCGCCTTTTTCGGCCTCTACCTCCTGCCGCTGCTGGTGCCGCCCGCCATTCCCGACCGTGAGCTCTGGATAATGGACATGCACTGGTCGGCGGTGATCGGCGATGGCATCGCGGGCGCGGGCGATCCGCGGCACCTATATGAAGCCTTTTCCGCCTATGGCCTGCTGCTGACGGAGTTCATCGCGCTCGGGCAGAAATTTGCCCCCTTTCGCGACCTCGCCGGGACAGAGGCGTTGCTGATCCTCGTCGATATCCTGTTCTTCGGCCTCATTTTCCTGCTCATCCGTCAGCGCCTCGGGGCGGAGAACGGGCGGCTTATCTGGGCATCGGCGCTTCTCATCATGCTGCTGTTCGCCGGCACCATGTCGGGCGCGCTGCAAAACCTGATGACGCCGAACGCGCTGCCGCTTCGCTTCATCCTGCTGCCGCTGACCGCCCTGCTCGCCTACGCTTTTGGCCATCTCCCGATCCGCCGGGCGGCCTTCCTGTTCGGGCTGATCGCGCCGGCGTTCATCTTTTATAATTTCGAGACCGGCGTCTATTGCATCCTCGCTATGGGCTACGGCTTCCTGGTCCGGGGCGCGAAAGAGGGGAATTTGACGCTCCTCAGCGCCCTGCTGCTGGCCGCCATCGCCTTTGCGCTTTCCGCCCTTCTCCTCATCCTGCTCTTCTTTGACGGCCCGCTTGATATCGTCTTTCAGGAGCTTCTCGCAATCACGCGGGTCAAGATCGAGAGCGGCACCAGCGGTTTCGCGGGCCTCTCCTTTTATTTCTTTCCGCCCTTCGCCCTTGTCATGGGGCATGCGCTGATGCTGTTCGCCGGGCACCTCCTCGACATCCGGGACCGCACGCCGCTCTCACCGCTCGCCTTTCAGGGGGTTGTGATTGTCGGGCTGATCATCGCCATCGGCCCCTATGAGATGAACCGCTATCACATCACCAAGATGTGGCTGCCGCTGATCCTTTATTTTCTTCTGATGCTGCCCCGCCTCGCCCGCGGCGTGCGGGAGGATCGGCTGATCTGGTCCTTCACGCTGATTGTTCTGGTGGCGCCGTTTCTGTTCGGCAATCCGATCCGCTATCTCCTGAAGCCCGATCCCTATATCGCAGCGATCGACCGGCTGCAGGGCGACGTGGCGCCCTGTATCGACGGCCTTCCGGCCTCGCGCGCGCTCTGCGCCTATGCGACGGAGAAGGCGGCGGAGCTTGAGGCGCTGCAGGCGCGGCTGCCGGGAGCGAAATGGATGAGCGGGGTTGCCCTCAGCATGACGCGCCTGACGGGAACGGAGCCGGCTTTGCGCAAAAAGGCCATCTTCTTCTTCGCCCATCGCGATGAGCTTCGCGATGAGATTCTGGCGGATCTGAAAGAAGTGAATGCGCCCTACATCCTCTTCGACAGGGCGACGGATAAAAACATCGCCGGCATTCCCGAAGCGGTCGAGACGTTCCAAAGCAATATGCTCCGCGATGTCGGCTATGAGATCGCAGAGCGCGGGACCTATTGGAATATCGCAAAGAAACTGCCGGAGGAGTGAGCGCCGGGCCGGGCGGCCCGGCGATCACAGCTCGGCGAGAATAGCCTTCGCCGTCGTCGCGATCCGCTCGACATGCTCCTCCACGCCGCAATACATCGGCAGGCGGACGAGCCGCGAGGCCCCCTCTATCGTCTTTTCCATGGACCCCGAAACGCGGCAGAATTTCTGCCCCGCGGGCGAGGTGTGCAGCGGCACGAAATGGCTGAGCGCCTGAATGCCATGCCCGGCCATCCCTTCGATGAAGGCGCGGCGTTTCGCAGCGTCCGGCACCAGGCCGAAATACATATGGCCGTTCGGCTGGTTATCGGGTCCGTATTCCGGCAGCTGGATCAGGTTGCTCGGCCGCAGGATCTGGTCATACATCTTCCAGGCGTTGACGCGCCGCCTCGTAATTTCCTCGCCATGCTCAAGCTGGGCCAGCAGGAAGGCGGCCAGCATGTCGGAGGGCAGGTAGCTCGACCCGATATCCCGCCAGGTGTATTTATCGACCCGCCCCTCAAGGAAGGCTTTACGGTCGGTCCCCTTCTCGCGGATGATCTCGGCGCGCGCGATCATTTCGGGCCGGTTGATATAGAGCGCCCCGCCCTCTCCGGAGATGATGTTCTTCGTCTCGTGAAAGCTGATGCAGCCGAGATGCCCGATGCTGCCGAGCGGGCGCCCCTTGTAGTTGGAGAAGATCGCCTGCGCCGCATCCTCGATCACGATGAGGTTGTATTTTTCGGCAAGCTCCATGATCCGGTCCATCTCGCAGGCCGCGCCCGCATAATGCACCGGTACAATGGCCTTGGTTCGATCGGTGATCGCCGCTTCGATCAGCTCCTCATCGATATTCATGGTATCGAGGCGGATATCGACAAAGACGGGAACGCCGCCGCGCAGCACAAAGGCATTGGCGCTCGAGACGAAGGTATAGGACGGCATGATCACTTCATCGCCCGGCTGGATATCGGCAAGGATCGCCGCCATTTCCAGCGCCGCCGTGCAGGAATGCGTCAGCAGGACCTGAGCCACATCGAACTTCTTTTCGAGATATTCGCTGGCACGATGGGTAAAGCTGCCATCACCGGAAATCATCCCGCCCCGCTGGGAGCCGGCAATCGCCTCGGCGATATATTTTGCCTCGTCCCCGGTCACAAAAACCTTATTCAGAAATACATCCATAGACATACCAACCAGCCCTTCACCCTAATGCCCTGACGCACCTAAAGACCCTGTCGAAACTTCTTAAAACCAGTTGTTCTTTTGATCCCTGTTCCTCAACTCCTCCGCGCGACGGCCATCATGCCGCCGGTCTTACCGTAATTTTCATATAGGCCCCGAACGGCGCCGGCAGTATTTCCAGAAGCCGTCCCGCGCCCATCCGGTTTGCGGCAATGGCCACTTGCGCAAGGGCGCTCTGGCGTTTGCGAAACTCCGCATCCTCTTCCAGCCGATCCAGCATGCGCCGCATAATTGCACGGTCAAAGGTCGCCGCATAGCGTTTTTCTCGGCAGTAGCGAGATAACTCTGACGCCTTGATAAAGTTCAGAGATTTCCAAAGCCCGTGGGCATCGAGCCGCTCCTCAAGCTGGCGGATCCTGGACCCGAAAACGCGCTCGGTGAATGACTTTCCGAACAGTATCGGCAGGGCGAAATGCGACTCGTAAGGAATATTATAGTTCGGGCAAAGGATCACCAGCGCGCCGCCCGGCTTCAGCATGGAGAGGCAGATATCGATCCCCCGCCGCCAGTCGTCGAGATGCTCGAACACATTGACCGAGAAGATCAGATCGAACGTCCCGGGGCTTTGCATATCCTCGATGCGCTGGCGCATAATGGTGACGTTGTCATAGCTGTTCTCAATCGCGGCGAGACTTTCCGCAAACTGCGCGAAACCCGGCCCGATCGGCTCGACACCGGTGAAGGACAGCGTCCTGAACTCCTCCGCAAGCCGCGTCAGCAGCACGCCCGCGCCGCAGCCGACTTCGAGCACGGCGGCGCCCGCATCAAGAGACGCGAGACAGGGCGAGATTTCCCGCGCGCCGAATGCCGCTTCCGCCAGCAGGCGGGCCGCCTGCTGCTCGTCCCTGAAAGGCAACTCTCGCCGGACCGTCTCCACTCTCACCCCCTCCTCGATGCCCGGTAGACCACCTTGTCCAGCAGGATAAAGAGCGGAATAACGAGACACAGAAATGAAATCAGCGCCGCCCATTCGGGCCCGATCTGAAGCCCCTGCACCAGATAGACGACAAGCCCCATATGGCTGACGTAAACCAGCCCGTAAACCGCCACATACAGCGCTGCGGATTTGAAGATCGGGCTTTCATCCTGCCAGGACCAGTATTTATTGACGAGATACCCCCACGCCATCCCGAGGGCGTAACAGATGGTGATCGCGACCGGATAGGGAACGGACAGCTTGAGCAGGAGCAGGTAGAGGCAGTAGCCGATCACATTGGCAAGCACGCCGCTGATGGAGAAGCGCCACGCCTTGCTCCACAGGCTCGAGACAAACTCAAGACTCATTGCACAAGCTCCGCCAGCCCGATGCCGGTTTTGCCGTAGCTGTTACCGTTATAGAGCATATAGACCTGACCCGCGTGCCGGAAGACGAACGGATATTCGATCATCTCGCTGTCCCAGCCGGCGGCGGAGACGTCAATCCCCGGATCGCCGGGCGGCATGGTCCAGCCATCCCCCGTCTTGCGGCTGTGGCCGATGCGATAGGGCGTGCCGTCGCCGGAGCGATAGGAAAACCACATATCTTCCGCGCCGTCCGGCCCGACGAGGACGGTCGGGCGCGAGAAGGCCTGCGCAACGCCAAGGGCAAAAGGAATGGCGTCGCCGGCATCCGCCCATTCATGCCCGTTCGCGGATACCGCGCGGCGAAGGACATGCAGCATTTCGCCGTTGCCCGCATCCCAGTTGTTGTCATAGGTCACGCCGTACCACATCTCATAGCCGCCCGATGTCATGGCCTGCACCCAGGGATAGGAGAGGCTGATCCCGTTGAAATGGTCGGCGGGGATAAAGGCGGTTTCCTCGGCAAGGGAGAGGGTGTAATCGTCATGCACGATCAGCCGTCCGATATCGCCGCGCCAATGGGCATCCGGCGGGTTCTGCCAGCCCATGAACACCAGATAGGTGACATTGCCAACGCGATAGCAATTGCCGATGCTGACGCCGTCCGCATAGAAGCTGCCGGGCGGCCCGGCGCTGAAAAAGGGCGCGTGGTATTCCTCGATCACCTCACGCCGCATGATATCAAAATCAAACGCGCCGACGGCGGAGCGATTGCCCGCATCGCGGCCGTTGAAAAAAATCCGGTAGACATCGCCCGACATGTGAACGGGCAGCGGATTGGCGGCATGGCTCAGGAGCTCCGGATGTCCGCCCGCTGGCGTAAAAATCCGCCCAAGTTTGTTCCATTTGTGCCCGGACATGTCATATGCCTCGCAACTTGCTGCTTGGCAATCGGGCGCGCGCCGTCCGCTCGGAGATATAGACGCCCTCGGGCTCGACATCGCCGAGGATGAGCGCGTTTGCGCCAATCACCGATTTCTCGCCGATGCTGATGCCGTCGCGCAAGGTGCAGTTGACACCGAGAAAGCATTGCTCGCCCACCGTCACGCCGCCCGAGACGACAACATGCGAGGCAATGAAGCAGTGGCTTTCGATCGTCGAATGATGACCGATGTGATTGCCGCTCCAGAGCGTAACGTTATCGCCGATGGTGACGAAGGGCTGGATGGTATTGTCCTCGAGAATAAAGCAGTTCCGGCCGATCCGCCCGTCATTCAGCACCGTCGCCCTCGGACTGACATAGCTCACAAGGTCATAGCCGAGCGCTGTCGCCGCCTCGAACCGTTCGCGGCGGAGAATATTGAGCTTGGTGTAGCTGAGCGCGACGAAAAAGGCGTGGTCCTTGGGCGGATAGAGTTTTTCCACCCCGCCAAACGGCACCAGCGGGCGGCCGCAGAAGCTGTCTTCCTTCTGATACTCGGCGTCCACGCAGAAGGCCGTGACCTCAAAATCGGTATCGCGATCAAAGTAGAATTGCGCCAGCTCGGCAATCTGGCTGTTCCCGAAAATGACCAGTTTCTGTTTCATCATGACCTCACCAGCAGAGTAAACTCATACAGATCGTAATCATGAAGCAACGCCACGTTACGTGAATAGGTCCGTTTGCAGTGATCGAACAGGAAGCACGGATCGGCGTAGTAGAGATGATCCGCCTTGCGATCTTCATCGGAATAGGACGTCAGGCAGTTGAACGCGAAACCCTGCGTTGAATGTTGCGCCATTATATCGAGCGTGCGGAGGATATAGGCAAGCCATTCATCGGGGTCGGTGCCGAGGGAGACGTTGAATATGCCGCTTGCCACGGCGAAATCCGTCGCGACATCGGGCTCGGCGCCCTGGATGAAGCGCGCCCGCGGCTCATCGGCGAACCGTGCGCGCGCCGCTTTCACCATCGCGTCGGAGAGATCCAGACCGAGAAACTCGAACGCGGTTTCCGGGGGGAAGCGCTGCTGCAGGAATTCGAGGAAGGCGCCATACCCGCAGCCGTAATCGGTGATCGAGAACCGGTTCTTTGTCTGCGGCGCATCGAGGATCAGCCGCGACAGCTCTGCGAAACGAAGAAACTGGCCTTCGCGGTCCTTCCAGTCGACCCCTTTCGCGGTCGTGCCGAACTCTTCCAGCTTGCGGCTGTAGTAGGTGGCGACGTCACTGTGAATTCTGGAGTTACGATCTGTCATAGACCTGCCGGTAGATTGCGTTGGGACGTTGTTTTACTTCGGAATACACTTTGCCAAGATAGAGGCCGAGAACGCCCAGCCCGAAAAGATTAAGCCCGCCGAAAAAGCAGATCGCGACAATAGTCGACGGCCAACCCTCTGCGAGATTGCCAAAAAGATGCTGAATTATAATCCATATTGCCAATATACCGGAAAGGATGGCGATAATGAGGCCAAGAATACACATAAGCTTCAGGGGAACAGTACTGAAGCATATGATATGGTGCAGGAAAAGAGACAGCTTTCGGCCAAGATTATAATTCGTCTCGCCCCGTGAAAGCTTGTGGACTTCTATGCTTTTCTGGTTGAAGCCGGTAATCGCCCAGAGCCCGGCGATAAAGAATTCGCGCTCTTCATGCAGCATCAGCGCATCGACATAGCGCCGCCGCATCAGCCGCGCCGTCACCAGGTTCTTCGGGATTTCCGCTTCGGAGAGATAGCTGAAAATCTTGAAAAAGAGCATCCCGCTCACGCGTTCGAACCATTTTCCCTTTCGCCTGTCCTGCACGCCGAAGACGACATCTATCGTCTTCACGCCGCTCTCGCGCGTGATCTCCTCGTGGAACATGGCGAGCCATTCGGGCTGCTCCTCCAGATCGGAATCGAGCAGGAAAATATACTCGCCCGACGCATAGGCGAGGCCGGCCATCATCGCCTTGTGGTGACCGAAATTGCGCGAGAGATCGAGAACCTTGACCCGCGGATCGCTTTCGTGCAGCGCGACGGCGCGCGCGAGGCTGTCATCGGGCGAGCCGTCATTGACCAAAATGATCTCGAAATCATCGCCATAGAGGCTCTCTGCCGCCGTCACGCAGCGGGCATAAAACTCATCGATGAACGAGGAACTTCTGTAGAGCGTCGCAACAATCGATAGTTTCATTTGATAACCTGCTTCATATAGCGTGGCGCCTCCCTGCCCGTGTTCGCGATCAGATCGATAACGCTTACCTTATGCTCGAACTCGCCCCAGAGCTGTTCATATTCGGGATAGCCGGAATAGTCGAACCACTCGACCCCGACCCCCTCCGACTCGAACCATGCTTCATCAAGATACCCTTTTGCAAGCGGCCTGGAAACATACATATCGGCATTCAGCTGCCGGCAGATACCAAGCAGTCGTCCGCTCATCCCCTCATTGAGTTCAAAATCGGACGAGGAATATAGTTTTGTTTCGATGCCCAGAAAATCGCAGATGCGCCGCGTGATATTCTCATTGATATCAGAAAGATACTCGGGCACTTCCGCCTCGAAGAACGGGCCGATCAGATCGGCCAGCACGTTGAAATGCTTCGCCTTGTTATAATTGGCTTCGATGGCGCGCCAGTGTTTTTTCGTCCAGCCCGTGCCGTCGATCACCGTCTCGTTGATCTTCTGATAATATCTGTTCTTTGTCAGCACCGGGACAGTCAGCCATTGCAGCCCTTGCGGCGTTTTTATCCGGTTTCGATTTCGCCAGTCCCGCTTGGTGAACTGGACATCATCATAAAGCACAAAGCAATCAACCGACGCTATGAGGTCGAAATATCCCTTCCATGGGAGATAATTTGACTGAACGATTGCGACGCGCATTTTAATAGGCCTTTCAGAATCCGTTAATCAATACATGGCCCTGAAGCACCTGCCGGGAATGGTGGTGCTACTCATACCGCAAACGAAACAGAACCGTCATCCGTATGGGCATATATATATCCTCGCAATCCAATAGACAGACGGCACCCGCATAAGTATACAATGCAGCATGTCAAAAATATGTTCTGACACAGTTGACCTGCTGCATGCCGGGGTGTTGTATACATACCGGTCTGAAAAATATCGAAAATAATAATAAGAAGACAAAAATGCATTCAACGCAGTCTCTTCGGCCCGTTCTTCCCATTCTGATCGGCGCGGCCGTAATGCTCACCTTGAGCTTTGGCATGCGGCAGAGCTTCGGCCTGTTCATGCCCTCCCTGACCAGCGATATCGCCGTCAGCATTACCGACTTCACGCTGGCCATCGCCATGCAGAACCTCGTCTGGGGCATTTGCCAGCCGTTCGCGGGCATGTTTGCCGATCGCTGGGGCTATCGGCCCGTCATGGTGGCGGGCGCATTCTCCTACGTTATCGGCATGATCCTGATGGCCACCGCAGAGGGGACGATCGCGGTTCTGCTCGGCGCTGGCATCTGCGTCGGGATCGCGATGGCCTGCGCATCCTTTGCGATGGCGATGGCGCTCACGGCGCGGCTTGTACCGCCTGCGATCCGCAGCACGGCGCTCGGCATCATGTCGGCCGTCGGATCGGCCGGGATCATGTTTATCGCGCCGATCGGGCAGTATCTCGAAGCCAGCTTCGACTGGCGGATCGGCTTTCTCGGCTTCGTCGTCGTCGCCCTGCTGATCGTGCCGGCCGCCTGGATCGCCGGCCGCGTCGACAAGGAAGTGCCGCTCGTCCCCGCCGCCGACACCGCTGACTCCCTGTCCGCCGGGGCCGCCGCCCGCGTCGCCTTCCGCCACCCGCCGTTCGTGATGATGGCGCTCGCCTATTTCGTCTGCGGCATGCAGCTCGTCTTTATCACGACGCATCTGCCGTCCTATCTGGTGATCTGCGGGCTCGATCCGATGCTCGGTGCCTCGGCAATCGGCATCATCGGCGGTTTCAACATCCTCGGCAGCCTGTTCTTCGGCTGGGCCGGGCAAAGATGGTCGAAGCAGGGGCTGCTCGGCCTGATTTATATCGCCCGCTCCTTCACTCTCGCGGTTTATTTCATCCTGCCGCCGACCGCGACGACGACGATCATTTTCGCCGCCGTCATGGGCTTCTTCTGGCTCGGTGTGTCGCCGCTGGTAGCGGGATCGGTGGTTGAGATGTTCGGCCTGCGCTGGCAGGCGATGATCCAGGGCTTCGCCTTCTTCAGCCATCAGATAGGCAGCTTCTTCGGCGCCTTCGGCGGCGGCTGGCTGTTCGACAAGCTGGGGTCCTACGACCTTGCGCTGCAGCTCGGCGTCGGGATCGGGATCACGGCCGGGGTGTGCCAGATCCTGTTTGCCTTCTATTACCCGCCGCACCGACCAAAGCTGGCGTGACGGGCGCCGCATCGACCGGCGGCTAGACGCCGCCATGGGACATATCGGGGTTGGCGATCGGCAGGTCGCCAACCTCGCCCAGCGTCTCCTCATCGCGATGGAAAAGGTGCCCGCTTTGCATATAGCGGACCAGCAGATGCGCGAGCGACGTCAGGGAATCGATATGCGTGCGCTCATAGCCATGCGATGAATCGAGCGCGAAGCAGACCAGCGCCGTGCGAATATCGTTGCCCGCCTCCACCGCTGCCGCGGCGTCGCTGCGATAATAGCGAAAGACATCGCGGCTGTGGGTGATGTTGTGCGTCTTGCAAAGATTGATCAGGCTGCGCGTCAGCTGCCGGTCGAACGGCCCGGACGAATCCTGCATCGAGATTGTCACGCCATATTCGGAAGTATATTGCTGCGGCGCGATGGTGCCGTTGTCGATGGAGACAAGCTCCGCCACATCGCCATGCAGGACATGTGATGCCCCGACACCCACCTCTTCGGAAATGGTGAACAGCAGGTGACAGTCGATGGGCAGCACCGCCCCGGTCTCGACAATCGACTTTGCCGCCGCGAGCACGGCCGCCACCCCCGCTTTGTCATCGAGATGGCGTGAGCAGATGAAGCCGGTGTCCGTGAGTTCCGGCATCGGATCGATCGAAATGGTATCGCCGACATTGATCCCGAGCGCCACGCTATCGGCGGCGGAGGAGACTTTTTCATCCAGCCGAAGTTCGAGATTGGTCCAGGCGATCGGCTGCGTGTCCACTTCTTCGTTATAGGTGTGGCCCGAGGCCTTGAGCGGCAAAATCGTGCCGCGGAACCGGCGCTCATCCGCATAGACCGTCACCCGCGCCCCCTCGGCGAAGCGGGCGGACCAGGTGCCGATGGGGACAAGCTGAAGGCGGCCGTTGTCATAGAAGCCTTTCACCATCGCGCCGAGCGTATCGAGATGCGAGACGATCGCGCGGTCGGGCGATGATTTCGCGCCCTTCAGATCGGCGCGCACGGCGCCGCGGCGGGTCAGCTCAAAGGGAATGTCGAGATCCGCCAGATGCTGACAGAGATAGCCGACGATTTCATCGGTCATCCCGGACGGACTCGGAATGTGCAGCAGTTCTTTCAGGGTTGTCATCAGGAAGGCGTGGTCAATTTTCAACTTGTCAGTCATTTTTCTCCGCTTCTCTATTTCTTGCGGTGGCTTTCCGCAGTCTGCGGAAACAGCAGATCGACAAAGCGCTCCGCCGTCGGCTGCGGATGGTGGTTGGCGAGCCCCGGGCGCTCATTCGCCTCGATCACCACATAGTCCGGCGCATCAGGCGCCGTCACGACGAAGTCCATGCCGACAACCGGAATATCAAGCGTCCGGGCCGCACGAATGGCGGCGTCGCGCAATTCGTCATGCAGGATATCGGTGACGTCGTGAATGGTGCCACCGGTATGCAGATTGGCCGTGCGGCGAACCATCAGCATCTCTCCTTCGGCGAGGACATCGGTGAGGCTGTGCCCCGCGGCGCGAACGCAGCGGGATGTCTCCTCATCCATCGGGATGCTGCTCTCGCCGCTGGTGGCGGCCGAGCGGCGGCGGGAGAGTTTTTCGATCAGCTCGCGAATTGTCGTCTCACCGTCGCCTTTGATCGAGGGCGGCCGCCGGATCGCCGCGGCGACGACCTCACCATCGATCACGACGATCCGCAGATCCTGCCCTTCGATAAATTCTTCAAGAATGACGGCATCGCAGATCGCGCCGGCACTCCGGATTGCGGCCTTGACGTCCTCTTCGCTGCGAAGGTCAACGGCAACGCCCTGCCCCTGCTCGCCGCGCGCGGGCTTGACGACAACGCGACCATGGCGCGCGCAGAAGTCGGCACGGACCGCATCGCTCGTGACCGTGACCTGCGCGGGCAGCTTCAGCCCGGCGCGCTCGAGCAGTCGATAGGTCAGGCGCTTGTCATCGCACCGGCTGAGCGCCACCGCCGAGGTGAGATCGCTCAGCGACTCCCGGCAGCAGATCGCGCGCCCGCCATGCGTCAGCCGGAACAGCCCGGCCTCCGCATCCTCAACCTCGACCTGAATGCCGCGCCGTCTCGCCTCGTTGACGATGATCTTTGCATAGACGTTAAGCTCCGCATCTTCGGCCGGGCCGATATAGAGCTTCTCATTGATCGGATTTTTCCGCTTGATTGAATAGACGGGGATCTGTTCGAAGCCGAGCTTGTGATAGAGCGCGATCGCTTCATGATTGTCGTGCATGACGGAGAGATCCATAAAGCTGCGTCCGGCGCTTGCGCGCGAGGCGGCGAGCGCCCGCACCAGTGCCTCCCCCACCTTCGGATAGGGCGCCTGCGGATCGACGGCGAGCGCCCAGAGGCTGGAGCCGTTGTCGGGGTCCTGCATGGCCGTTTTGTGATCCACCGACATGACGACGCCGATGATGTCGTGATTGCCGGTCAGATCCTCCGCAACCAGCACTTCCACGGCATCGTCGATCTGGTCGGGGCTGAAGTAATTCTCCCGCACCGGCACCATGGAGCGGCTGAGATAGAGGCTGTTCACCGCCTTTTCGTCCCCCGCCCTGGCGTTGCGAATGGTGAACGGGTGCGGCGGCGAGAGGTCGGTGTCAAAGCTGCTGAAATCGAGCCGGAAGGTGTGGGACGGATCGAGGAACAGAAGCTGCGGCGCATGCGCGAGGATGACATGTGGCTCGCGCACATAGATCGCGATATCGCGCTCGCTCTCGCTCTCGCACGCAAGCTCCTGCGCCAGCGTCTCCCCGTCATCGAAGGTCTGGCCGAAGAGCAGCCGGCCCCAGCCGCAATCGACGGCCCTGTTGTTCCCGATGGAGTCGGCATTGAAGCTGTCGGGCAGGTCGCCCCAGTTTTTCAAAGACGCCTGCGAATCCCGCATGGAGATATCCGGACCCGTGTCTTTTGTTGTCGGCATCGCCTTATCCTCTTATAAGCCGTTGGTTTGCAGCCAGAGTTCCAGCGTGGCGAGCTGCCAGAGCTTGGAGCCTTGCAACGGGGTGATATGCGCGGTCGGGTCGGCGAGAAGCGTCTCGACATAGTCGCCGCGGAACAGGCCGCGCTCGCGCGCCGTTCGCGATTGCAGCGTGTCGCGGACGAGGGTGAGATAGTCGCCGTCCACATATTTCAGGGCCGGGACCGGGAAATAGCCCTTTGGCCGGTCGATGACCGCTTCGGGAATGATCTCGCGCGCGACGTCCTTCAGGATGCCCTTGCCACCGCCGGCAAGCTTGTGACGGGAAGGGATTTTCGCCGCAAGCTCGACAAGCTCATGATCGAGGAACGGCACCCGCGCTTCGAGCCCCCAGGCCATGGTCATATTATCGACCCGCTTCACCGGATCATCGACCAGCATGACGTTGGTATCGAGATCGAGCGCCTTCTCCACCGGAGAGGTGCTTTTATTCGCTGCGAAATAGGCTTTCACGAACTCGTGGCTGTAATTCTCGCCGATATAGTCGGGCGTGATCGCCTCGGCATAGCCCGCATGGTCGCGATCGAAAAAGACCTCTGCATAGCTCGCGAGGGGATCATTCGTTTTCTCAAGCGGCGGATACCAGTGATAGCCGGCGAATATCTCGTCCGCCCCCTGCCCGCTCTGGACCACGCGAACATGTTTGGAGACCTCTTCGGAGAGGAGATAGAACCCGACATTGTCATAGCTCACCATCGGCTCGGACATCGCCGCAATCGTTTTGGGGAGCGCCGCAAGCAGCCGATCAGCGCCGACCATCGTCTTATAGTGATCGGTGCCGAAATGCCGCGCAATCAGATCGGAATATTGGAACTCATCGCCCCGTTCGCCATGCGCGGGCTCAAACCCGACCGAAAAACTTTTAAGGCCGGTCTGCCCCGCCTCCGCCAGCAGGCCGACGATCAGGCTGGAATCCACGCCGCCGGAAAGCAGCACACCCACCGGCACATCGGCAATCATCCGCCGGTCAACGGCACGGCGGAGCGTCGCCAGAAGCTCGCTGCGCCACTCCTCGACGGGGAGCTCTTCCTCTTCGGGCGTGCGGGCGAAATCAAGCTGCCAGTAGCGCCGGTCGGTTTCGCTGCCGTCGCGCTCCACGACACGGATTGTGGCGGGCGGAAGTTTGCGCACCCCCTTCAGGATCGTGTGGGGCGGCGGCACCACGGCGTGGAAGGTCATGTAATAATGCAGCGCTGCCGGATCGATGGTGGTATCGACCTCCCCCGCCGCAAGAAGCGCGGGCAGGCTCGATGCGAAGCGAAGGCGCTGGTTCTGGGCGCCCCGCGCGAGATAGAGTGGCTTGATGCCGAGCCGGTCGCGGGCGAGGATGAGACGGCCGCTGTCGCGCTCCTGGATCGCGAAGGCGAACATGCCCTGGAAGCGCGTGACGCAGTCGAGACCCCAATGCGCATATGCTTTGAGAACGACTTCGGTATCGCCCTCGGAATGGAACTTGTATCCCTTCCGCTCCAACTCCCGGCGCAGATCGCGAAAATTGTAGATGCAGCCGTTAAAAGCGATGGAAAGGCCGAGCTCGACATCGACCATCGGCTGATGCGATCGCTCGGAAAGATCGATGATCTTGAGCCGGCGATGGCCAAGCGCCGTATGCCCGAAAAGATAGGCACCGGCCGCATCGGGCCCGCGCGGCGACATTGTCTGCATCATCCGGTTGATTGCTGCAAGGGAGACGGGAGTGTCATCAAAAGTGATCTCGCCGCAAATTCCACACATAACCTTGTCCTGTATTGCGGGCGCGCCGAACAGTGGCCGCCCTCGTTACCTCTCACATAAAAAGTGACCGGCGACAGCTCTCATGTTGCCCCGGCCACCTTTAAGTTCAGATCATCGCGTCGATGATTATTCCATCTTGTCGGAGCCGACGGCGTTATCCCAGGCTTCCTTTACCGAGGCCCAGGCATCGGCAATTCCGGCTTTCATTTCATCCCAGGTGCTGTCGCTTCCCTCCTGCATGGCGCCGAAATGTTCACCCAGCGTGTTGCGCTGCGTTCTCAGTTCGCGAAGGTCGGCGGACATCTCCTTGCGCTCGTCTTCCGACATATTCGCCCAGTTATTTCGGGCGTCGGACTCGAGCTGGAAAATCTCCTCATCAAGCTGAGCGAGCGTATCCCTGATGCTGTCAACTGCCTCGTCGCGCTGATCGACGGAATAGTCGGAAATCGCATCAAAGGCTTTTGAGATCTTTTCCTGCACCTGTTCAACGGAAACATCGCGCTCCATCGTTGTCGTACCCGTCGTGGTCTGCGCGGCAACGGTAACGGCAAGCGGCGGCGCAAGTGCGAGCGTTGCTGCAACCGTGCCGACAGTCATTGCTTTTATGATCTTCATCTCTTTCTCCTTCGCTTGAAGCGGATTTCCGGGGGCGGATTACTTGAAATGGGTCGTCGCCCGATCGACAGCATCGCCAAGATCTCTCCAGGCGTTTTCCATGCCGATTTTCATCTCTTCCCAGGCGCTGTCACTGGCGTGGTTGAAATCATCGAGACGACGTTCCGCCCGGCGTTGCTGTTCGCGCAACTGCTCGATTTCTTCGTGATACCTGGCGCGCGTCTCCGCACTGGCGACATCCGCCTTGGCACGCAGCCGATTGATCTGGGCATCCCATTTGTCGAGCTGCATCCGTAAGTTGCCTTCAAACTCTCGCTTGTCCATTTTAATGCTCCTTTCCATAACCGTAGCCATTGGAGCCGAGGGATGGTGGCGGACAACACCCGGGCATCATTGCCCGAAATCGCGCCCCGCCGGACTTCGTCAAAAGCGGCCTTTTATCCGGCAGCCCTGACGCCCTTGCTTCAGTCCATCCCATTGTGCAGAGATGCCGGAGCGCCGCATTAACATGGTTTAATGTCCCGGATGATTTTTTACTTTTCGCCGTAAGCTCTTGTTACGAAATATATAACAGGCGTAACTTATTATATCGCGCGGCGCGCGGCGAGCCGCTCCCCGGGGGAGGGCAGCGATTGATCGAGAAAGGCGCGGTCATATCCGCTGCGCTCGCTGAGCGTCTCCTGATCGATGATTTTCAGATGCCGCGTCTTCGGGTCGAGCTCGATCATCCGGTCGCTCCGCAGTTTGCGAAGCGTGCGATTGACATGCACGATGCTGAGGCCGAGCGTATCGGCAAGCACCTCCTGCGTCAGCGGAAGGACATAGTCGCTGCGCCCCGCCTTGTCGACGAGCTGCAGCCGGTGCAGCAGTTCCAACAGCAGATGGCCGAGACGCTCATACGCGTTGCGGCGGCCGAGGCGGACAATCTGCTCCATCAGGATGGCCTGCTCGCGCGCCCGTGACCAGGTGAGCGCGTGGGAGAGGTTGCTTGACTGCTCGCATATCTCGGCGATCCGATCGGCGGGGGTGCGATGCACCCGGATCGGCGTCAGCGCCTGAACCGAATCATCGGAGAGGTCAAAAAGGCTTTCCTGAAAGCCGAAAATGTCACCGGGAAGAAGAAAGGAAATAATCTGCCGCCCGCCGTTCGGCACGATTTTATAGCGGATCGCCCAGCCCGATTGCAGCAGGTAGGCGCTGGAGTTTTTCTCGGCCTCGTGAATGACATCCTCATTCTCATCGAAGGTCATGCAGTCCCGCGTCAGCGCTTCGAGGGTTTGCATCTCCGCCGCAGACAGCGCCACGTGCGATGAGAATTTCGTAATGAATATGTCGGCATTACTGGTGTGTTTTTCACCCATTGTCGGCATGCGCCCCGGCTGTTTTTTAAATTCAAAAGTTCTGATGAATAATATCGGTGACGGAATTGTCAAAATTGTGATCAGGCATAACCTATGTAAATGCAGCGCGCTAGGATGTTGCGCACCATTCCCCTGCCATGAAGAAGATCGGGATTGTTGCTGTGGGCCATACAGGGGATGCCATCGCCGGGAAAGCCGCCTTGAGCATAGTCGAAAGTCTTGCTCTCGCCCTTCTTGATCGCGCCGTGCTTGATGAAGGCGCCATGCTGGAACTGCTTGAAGATGCATCGGATTCTCACCGCTACGCAGTTGGCGTATCGCCCACAGTCGGGGAAGAGAACGAAACCGCGCGGCGAATCGACCGTTTGCTGCAGTCGATCCTCAGCCTCCATCGCCAGCGCAGCAATCGATCGCGTTCATATCTTAAACTTTCACAATTCCGGTCCGCCGGGGAAGGAGAACACCGCATGACTGATAATGTCTATTCTGTGACCGAACTTGTCGGCAGCTCGACGACTTCCATCGAGGACGCCATCGCGCAGGCCGTCGCCCGCGCCGCCAAAACCATCCGCAACCTGGACTGGTTTGAGACGCGGGAGATACGCGGCCACATCAAAGATGGAAAGATCGTGCACTACCAGGTAGTCCTTAAAATTGGCTTCCGTTACGACGATGCGGAGGCGTCATCGCGCCAGTAAGCGATGTTGTTTAACGCTTTCTCCCCTCGCCCGCGCGCCGCTGCGGTGGCCTGATCCGGCCGCAGGTATGCCCGCGCGGGCGGGCGCGAAGGCCAGGTTTTCCCGGCCGTTCTTCACCGGAATCTGCTCGATTTCCGCACCGGTTCCGCTGGCTGCCGGAACTTGCCCTTGCGCAAAGGAGCCGTTTTCCTTAATAAAGCCTTAATACTGGGAAATAAAAGCGCATGACGATGTATTATACATTCGACAGGGTGCTCGGCCACTGGGCCACACAGTCTCCCGATGCGCCGGCTCTGGCGGCGCCCCGCCAGCGTGATCTCAGCTATCGCGAACTCTATGATATCGTCAGCGAAAGCCGCGGATTTCTCGCCCGCAACGGGCTCGGACGCAACGACCGGATCGCGCTTGTCCATTCGGGCGGAGCGGAGATGGCGGCGGCCGCCCTCTCGATCGGCTCGAGCGCGACAATCGTGCCCTTCAACCCCGCGATGTCGGCAGGCGAATTTTATCTCCATTTCTATGACAAGAAGATCAGCGCCGTCGCACTTGAGCGGGATCTTGAAACGAGCGCGACGGAAGCGGCGGAGCGGCTCAACCTTCCGATCCTCGATATCCTGACCGATGATCCCTTGAGCGCGGGCCGGATACGCCTTGCCGGCGAGACAGGCCGCGCGCCCGTCCCGCCCGAGCCGCCGGACGGGGAAGACCAGTTTGTCGTCTTTATGACCTCCGGCACCACGAGCTACGGCAAGACGGTGCCGCTCTCCCACCGATCGATGCTGCCGCGGATCCGCAACATGGCCCGCATGATGGGCCTTCGCGCGAGTGACCGCGTCCTCAATATCATGCCGTTGTTTCACACCGGCGGGTTTTCCGCCGGGATGGTCACGACGCTTTATAGCGGCGGCGTTTTTTCCGCCGTCAAGGATAATGATGTCGACGCGCTGTTCCGCTCCCTTGCCGCGTTTCAGCCGACGGTGATTGCGGGCGGTTACACGGTCTTTCATTCGATCGAGCGCAAAGCCTCGGCCTACCCGCATGAGATCAATGCCGCAAAGGGGCGCCTTCGCATGCTGCGCACGGGCACCGGCCATCTCGATCAGAAGATTGCCCGCCGTCTTGAGCGGATTTTCGAGACGCCGATGCTTGAAGCCTATGGATCGGCGGAAACGAGTTTCATGGCCTGCACCGGTCTCCCGCCCGAGCCGCGAAAGGAAGGGAGCGTCGGCCGGCCGGACCGGGAGCGCGTCTTTATCATCGACAAAAATGGTGATCCGCTGCCGCCCTTCGAGAAAGGCGAGATCGCCGTCACGAAGGAAACGGCGTTTGACGGCTATGAAAATAATCCCGACGCCAACCGGGCGGCGTTTTCCGATAAATGGTATCACACGGGCGATGAGGGCTATTTCGATGAGGAGGGCTTTCTCTTCATCACCGGGCGAATAAAGGAAATGATCAATCGCGGCGGGATCAAGATCATCCCGACGGAGGTGGATCAGGCGATGCTCCGCCATGTTGCGGTCCGCGAGGCGGTCGCCTTCCCGATGCCGCACCCGACGCTTGGCGAGGACCTCGCCCTCGCCGTCGTGCCGGAGGATCAGCAGACAATCACTGAGCAGGCGCTCAAAACCTATCTGAAGGCGCATCTCACGCCAAACAAGATCCCCTCGCGCATCCTGATCGTGCAGAGGATCCCGAAAAGCGCAACAGGCAAGGCGCAGCGGCGCAAACTCGCCGAGTCGTTCAATCTTCTGGCCCCTGCAGGGGATACCCGCGAGGGGCCAGCGACGCCGGCCGCGCTTCCCGGCAACACGGCGTTGATCCGCAGAATCTGGCAGCAGACGCTTGGTCTCAACGAGATCGGGCTTGACGATAATTTCTTCGCCCTTGGCGGCGACTCGCTACAGGCTGTCGATCTGTTCATGCGCCTTGAGAGGGAGCTTGGCTGCCGATTGCCGCGCGATGTTCTCTTTCAGGCAGGGAGCGTGCGGGAAATGGCGGAACTGATCGGCGCGGGCGGGCGCGCGAGCTGCGTTGTCCCCACCCAGCCGAAAGGCAGCCGGCCGCCGCTCTTTTTCGTGCATCCGATCGGCGGCGAAGTGCTCGGATACCGGAAACTCGCCCGCTATCTGCATCCCGACCAGCCCTTCTACGGAATCCAGCAGTACCGGCAGGAGGATGGAAAGTCGCGCTTCTCATCGCTTGAGGAAATGGCGGAATATTACCTGCAGGAGATCCAGAGGACGCAGCCGGAAGGCCCCTATTATCTCGGCGGCCATTCCTTTGGCGGGCTCGTCGCCTATCGCATCGCCTGCAAACTGGCAAGCCAAGGCGAGCAAACGGCCTTTCTTGCGCTTCTCGACACCTACCTGCCGACGCCGCCGCGCTATGTCTCCCCCGCCCGGTGGCTGGCTGGGCATTATGAGAAATGGAAGGCGCTCCCGAAAGCGGAGAAGCGCGATTATCTCCTTGCGCGCGGCCGGAACATCGCCCGGGGCGGCCTTCGCAAGCTGCGGCTGAAGCTCCTCTCGCGAAGGGGCGGCGAGGCGCGTGGCCCTCGCGAGGATGCCAAGGCGCCGCTTCGCAATCAGGATATCAATGCGCTGAATGTCGGGGGGTTCCGGGCGGAAACCTATCAGGGCGATGCCGTTCTTTTTCGCACGGAACTGCCCGTCTCGTTCAATCCGGCTGTCCATGACGGCTGGCGCGATCTGATCTGCGGGAAGTTCGAGATCTGCGATCTTCCCGGCGGCCATGTGGAGATGATGGATGAGCCGGTCGTGCAGACGCTTGGCTCTCTGCTCTCGAAGCGCCTCGATGACGCGCAGCGCCGCTACGCGGCTCCCACAGATGTGCGCCGGGCAGGCGCCGGATCCTAGCGCCTCACTCATCCGTCCTGCAGACTGTGATTAATTTCGCAAAATGGTGCGCAGGCCATAGCTTTTTCAGGCGAACTTCTCCAGTATAGCGGCCGGGCGCTGGGATCACTTACCATTGGTCATTTAACGATGAACAAACGGAGTTTTAAAAATGAATAACCATTCCCCCTACACGCCTCCGAAAGTCTGGCAATGGGACAAGGAAAGCGGCGGACGTTTCGCCAACATCAACCGTCCGATCGCCGGTCCTACCCATGAAAAGGAACTGCCGGTCGGCAAGCATCCGTTGCAGCTTTACTCCCTCGCCACGCCGAACGGCGTCAAGGTGACGGTGATGCTGGAAGAGCTGCTGGCGAAAGGCATTACGGGCGCGGAATATGATGCATGGTTCATCAACATCGGCGAGGGCGATCAGTTCAGCAGCGGCTTCGTCGCCGTCAATCCGAACTCCAAAATTCCGGCCCTGATGGACCGAAGCGGCAGCACGCCGATCCGTGTTTTCGAGTCCGGCTCGATCCTCGTCTATCTCGCGGAGAAATTCGGCGCCTTCCTGCCGACGGACCCGGCGCAGCGGGCGGAGTGCCTCTCCTGGCTGTTCTGGCAGATGGGCTCGGCCCCTTATCTTGGCGGCGGCTTCGGGCATTTCTACGCCTATGCGCCGGAGAAATTTGAATATCCCATCAATCGCTTCGCGATGGAGGTAAAGCGTCAGCTTGACGTACTCGATCGCCAGCTTGCCGAGCATCGCTTCATCAGCGGCGAGGATTATACCATCGCCGACATGGCGATCTGGCCGTGGTACGGCGCGCTGGTGAAAAACCAGGTCTATGAGGCCGCCGAATTTCTCGACGCCGCCTCTTACAAGCACGTCAATCGCTGGGCCGACGAGATTGCCGCACGCCCCGCCGTCAAACGCGGGCGCATGGTCAACCGGGCGACGGGACCGCTCCATGAGCAGCTTCGCGAGCGCCACGACGCCAGCGATTTCAAAACCAGAACGCAGGATAAAATCGGCGCCGAGCAGGTATAATCAAAAAAGACGCGCCGATCGCTCCGTCCGGCCGAGTGCCGGGCGGAACAGCCGAGGGAGGTTATAATGAGCGAAGAGATGAACATCACGCCGTTTGAACTGATCAAGCTGACGGTGGAGGCGCAAATCCCGCTGGTGCGCGCCATGGAAGAGGAACTCGGGAAAGAGAAGGCGCATGCGATCATCCGCAAGGCGCTGGATACGCGCAACCGCCAGATCTCGGAGGAGCGGGCGAAAGAAACCCCGATGACCATCAGGATGCTGGAGGCCGAGTTTGCGTCTTTCGGCATCGGCGTCGATTTCGAGTTCGATGTGCTGAAACGCGATGAGCGGGAGTTTCATGTCGATGTCCACCGCTGCGCCTATACGCGGATGATGAATGATCTCGGTGCCCGCGACCTCGGCCCGCTGCTCATCTGCAATTGCGACTTCGCGCTCGCCGAAGGCCTTGGCCTTGAGCTCAGGCGGGAGAAAACCTGCATGAAGGGCGACGGGGTCTGCGATTTCCGCTTTCGCAAAATGGATGCGGCGGACGCAGAGGGCTAGCCCGCCGCCTCAACCCCATCCTTATCCTACTTCTGGACCCACTGCCCGTTTTCGCGCAGCAGCCAGGTGCCCTTCGGGGCCTTCTGGATGATCTGCGTCGCATAGACGCGGCCGACCTGATCAACGCTGACGCCCTGCGCCTCGGCCCGCTTGGTGTAGAGCGCGCGGCGCTGCTCGTTCAGCTGGTTGACAAAGGCGTTTGCGGACGGATCGCGCGCCCGCACATAGCCGTCGAACGCCTCGCCAACTGCGCCCGACGCACGCAGCGTATCCAGTTGATCGGCATGCGCGGGCGGCATGTGAAGGAGGGAGAGGCCGGCCCCTGCGGCAAGCACGGCAAGGGCGCTCGTGAGAAAATGCCGGCGGCTCACCTGCCGGATATCCGTTCCATGTGCCATATCAGAATAATCCCGGGTTGTTGTTGATATCGTCTTTCGCCTGTTCCTCGATCTTGAGACGGACTTCGGCGTCGAGTTTGATATTCAGATTGATGGTGATCGGCTCGGGCGGCGCTTCCACCTTGACCGTCGGGGTGCAGGCGGAAATGGACAAGGCCAGCGCCATTACCATTGGAATCACGAGAAAAGCTGGTCTTACCACGGGGTTACCTTCACCTAAATTACCGGTTGCCGACGGTAGCACGGAGCGCCTTTTCGGACAAGAGATAGCCGTTGAGCACTGCATTGAAGATCTTGTCAAGACTGGTCTCCAGATTGATGTTCAGGACAATAGGCCGATTGTTCTCCACATCCGGATTACTGCCCGCTGCATGAAGTTTAACGGTGTCGGCGCCGGATTCCGTCTTTAAAATTGCAATGGAAAGCTCGGAATATTGAAAATTCTCAAGAATATCGAGAACGAGCTGCGCCTGATCGCCGCCGACGCCAAGGGCGCTGCGCGCCGCATCCGATGTCATCTTGAGGACGCCCGGCCCGTCCGCGGAAAGCTCGCCATTCTCGACGAGTAGCCGCTCGCCGCCGAAAATGAGCGGGATCCGTCCGCTCACATGCCCTGTCGCGACAAGCTCGTCGACGCTGGTAAGCTCCATCACCTCCTCAAGGTCAAGCTGGCTCACAAGCACATCGACGCGGTTGATATCGGCGCCGGTGTCGATTTTTGCCCCTTCCACGAGCAGCGTTCCGCCGACCAGACCGACAGTCATGCGGTCGATATAAAGGACGGGATCCCCCGCATCGCTCAGGATGCGAAAGCGCAGGTACGGCGAGGTGATGGGAATGCCCGCCGCCGCCTCGCGGGCCCGCAGCTCCTGCGGCGCCGAAATGGTCAGCGGGAAGAGATCATCAATATGCAGATTGCCCTCAAGCCCCGAGACCTCGCCCCCCGGCAGCTCCACCGTCAGATTTTCAAGCGCGATATCGGCGCTCGCACGGAGATCCTTCGCTGACCATTCAACGCGCGATTTGGGGGCGATTTTCCCCTCAAGCGTCACGGCAAAGGGAAGCTCAACCAGACTTTCCAGCTGCACGCCTTCTTTTGCAAAGAGAAGCGGCACCGCGGTGACATCGGCGCTGCCCTTTCCCGTTGCAAGGGCGTGCCGGCCCCGGGCGCTCATATAGGATGGCCCGAGTATTGCGGAGGAGATATCCGCTTGAAAGCGCACCTCCTCGCCGGCGAGGGTTGCGCTCCCCGTCACATGCTGCGCCTCACGAAATATTGCGCCCGCTCCGGGTGATATATGCAGGTCGCTTAATTGAAGCTGCCCCTCCCCCTCGCGCGAGAGAGCGAAAGTCGCCGCGAGAGATGGAACGGAAAGCGTCTGTCCCCCGACATTGGCGCTTTGGACGAGCCCGCCGAGCGTGCCTTGAAGCCCTGTCTCCGTGCCCTCTTCGGATCCTTCAAGTTTAAGTGTGACGCCGCTCGCGCTGCTCTCCGCCTGTCGCCACGCGCCGTCCCGGAGTTCCGCAAAGATCGATGTGATATGGATGCTGCCATCGGCAAACCGGCCAGCGTCAAGGCGCGCCTCGACAGTTCCCGACATTTCTGCGCCCGGAATGGCGAGATGACGGGAGATGTCGGCAGGCCGGACGCCGCCCTTGCCGATTTTCGTCGCCGGCAGCGAGAGTGACAATTCGCCCTGCCCGTCGGTGATGCTGACATGCGCCGCTGCATCAATCGCAAGCTTTTCCGATGCATCCGTCACGCGCCCCGTAAGCTCAAGCTGGCGCGCCGCGTCGAGATTACCTGTGGCAGAGAAGAGAAGCGGCGCAAAATCCGGCGTCTTGCCGCGATCGGTGAGCGTTCCGTTGAGCCGCTCGATCTCCACCGCCGCGCCGAAATCACGGATCGTCGCGCTGCCGCTCAACGCTTCGATTGCATAGCGAAGATCCTGATAGGCAAGATCGAGATCGCTTGCGGGAAGCGTCACGGTCGCCGCTTGACGGTTCGCCTCGATGTCATAGTCGCCGTCCAGACGGAGGGGGAGTGCGGGCGTGGTAACCATCCCCTCAGGCAGCGTCATCGAGAGTTCCGTCAGTGCGGCATCGGCGTGATAGAGGATCCGCCCCAAGGTGAGCTCCGCGGCCGCGCGCACATTCAGGATGCCGTCAAAGGGCGGGAGACCCTCTGCCCGGCGTGAGAGAGCGGCCGGCTGAAACCCGTCCTTTCGGAAGGCAAGATCGGTGATTGAAAGCGCCGCGCGACCCGTAGCGGCCGCCATCTCATAGCCGGCATCGATGAGAAGCAGATCGCGCCCCTCGGGCGTGGTGAGCGCGAGGCGACCATCGAAATTCCCCTCCTTCAGCTCGCCGCCGCCTTCCAGATGAAAGGGCTGCCACTCCGGCGTCTCGCTGTCGTGGAGAAGCTCGCCGCTCCCGACCGTCACCGCTCCGTTCAGCGTCTCAAGATCGCCGTCCACCGTGACGCCGACATTGCGAAGCAGAATGTCGCCCTCGCCCGTGATAAGCCGGCCATTGATCGTTGCCTCCGCCTGCAGCTTCCGCTCGGGCGTCAGGGCCCCGGCAATGTCGGCCTCAACCACCCGCGCCGCCGTCGCAGCCTTTATCCGGCCCGTTTCGAGATAGATGGCAGGCAGGGAAGATGCCGTTCCGGTCGCGGCTTGCTGCTCGCCCTCACCGCTGGCAAGCGCGCGCAAACGGGCAAGCGCGCCCTCATCCGGGGCCGAGAGATCAAGGTCAAGTTCACGGATATCAACGGCGACGATCCGCCCTTGCAGAAGCTCAAGCGGCGCATAGCGGAGCGTCACGCCGCGAAGGATGATTTCATCGCCGAAGGAAAGTTCGCGGATGCTCGCCTGCCCGCTTGAAACATCCTCTATTTCAAGCGTGACATCACGAAAGCCCGCAAGAGCAAGACCCGCACGGCCCGCCGTATCAAGAAGCGGGACGCGGAAGGTCAGCACCGCAATGGCGAGGACCATCAGCCCCGCCACACTCCAGAGCAACCACCGCACCAAGCCTGCTTTCCTTGCACCCGCCATGGACTTTCCCCGCGTTACCTATCCAATTACATGGGGAGGAGCGAAAGGCAAGCGCCGCCTCGTCGCGGCGGGCTGGCCGCGGGTCACGCGCCGGCGGTCAGGAGGCCGCAGCCGCACTCGGGGCAAATTCACTTGCCGGGTCGCCGGCAATGCGGGAGTGGTACATCACCCGCGGCTCGTTCATATCCCACGGTCGCGCCTGATGGAGCAGACAGCGGTTGTCCCAGATGACGATATCGCCGGGCTCCCACTGGTGATAATAGACGCGCGGCGCGCGGACGGTGAAATCGATGAGATCGGAGAGCAGCGTCTCGGACTCTTCTTCCGTAAGGCCCGGAATACCATATGCGTGCCGGCCGATGGTGAGGCACATGCGCCCCGTTTCGGGATGCTGCTTGACGAGCGGGCGGAGCGGCGGCGCGTCATTGTGCAGCCCGTAGCCGTTATATTCGCTGCCCTCGTCTTTCTGGATAAAGCCCATCTTCTTCTGGCTGTGGTGCAGCGAATGATAGGCTTTGAGGTCCTTGATCTTCTCCTTCGTTGCCGCATCGAGCGCGTCATAGGCGGCCGTAAGATCGGCCCAGCCGGTTTCGCCGCCCTTTGAGGGGACAACATGGGCGCTGAAAACGGCGCCTTTTGCCTGCACCGGCATATAGGTGCTGTCCTGATGCCAGCCCATGTTGCCTTTCAGGATTTTTACCACGTCATTTTCGTCGGATTTGACCACATTCCCGCTTTTGTCGACATTGCTGATCGGCACGATGTCAAATTCCATCTCGCCGAAGCGTTTGGCGAAGGCGACCTGCTCGCGCGTTGTCAGATTCTGCTTTGGGAAAACCAGCAGCGAAAAGTCGAGCCAGGTCTTGTAGAGATCGGCAAAATCGGCCTCATCGAGCGTTCTGAGATCGAGGCGTGTGACATACGCGCCGAATGTCGCATCAATCGGTTTGATATCAAAATTCATACATATTCCTCCTGAATGGAGATGACGAGCTTTCTTGCTTGCTTCTGCTTTATGTCATCACGTCCCGCATATTAGGGATAAAGGATAATTGCAAGGCGGATGCGCGTCCAGCAATTCGCTCGGCAAATTGCGTAAAAATGCTATTTTTTGGAGCTAAAACACGTTAAAAAACAATATAGTCTGCATGATTGAAACATTCTGGTGTGCCAGCTCTCCCATAGGTAAAACAGCACCCGAAAGTATGATCGGAGAAGGGATGATCGAGAAAACGATACGCGCCGGCGTGCTGGATATCGCCTATCTCACGGGCGGCGATGAGGATGGCTGGCCGGTAATTCTGAACCACGGGTTTCCCTATGACGTTCACGCCTATGAGGAGACGGCCGCGCTCCTCATTGCCGAGGGCGCGCGCGTCATCATCCCCAACCTGCGCGGCTTTGGCCCCACCCGCTTTCAATCGCCTGAGACGCCGCGATCGGGAGAGCAGGCCGCGCTCGGCTTCGATCTCCTCAGCCTGATGGACGCGCTCGTGCTCGATAAAGCGGTGCTTGCCGGATATGACTGGGGCGGGAGGGCGGCCTGCGTCGTCGCCGCCCTCTGGCCGGAACGGGTGGTCGCCCTTGTCAGCGGCAATTCCTACAATATCCAGAATACCGCCGCCGCCATGACACCGGCGCCCGCGAGAATCGAGGCCTCCTTCTGGTATCAGTATTATTTTCACCTTGAGCGCGGCCGCCGGGGTCTCGAAGAAAACCGGCGCGATATCACAAGGCTTTTATGGGAAATGTGGTCGCCGCGCTGGCGCTTCACGGAGGAGACGTTCGAGAGAAGTGCGCGTGCCTTCGACAATCCGGATTTTGTCGCGGTGGTGATCCATTCTTATCGGCATCGCTACGGCCTTGTCCCGGGTGATCCCGCATTTGCCTCGATCGAGGAGCGGCTCGCCCGACAGCCGGATATCACCGTCCCCGTGGTCGCCATCGACGGCGGCGCAAGCGGTATCGGCGGCAAGACGGCGGGCCATGCGCGGAAGTTCAAAGGTCCCTATGACTATCGCCTGTTTAAGAATGCCGGCCACAACCTGTCGCAGGAGGAGCCGAAGCTCTGGGCCGAGGCCGTGCTCGATGCGCGCAAGATGGCTTTGATATCTTGATTAAGATTTTCGCCAATACTACCATCGCAGGCAGGCAGGGACGCAAATAAGCCGCATCATTGGGGACAAAAATTCTCCTTGCAAAATAACCGGATCGGCCCTCAACTGCGGGTGAGGTACCGGTTTCAGTCACTGTTTCAAATGGGAGAGCGATAGGGACATGTCTGGGGATACATCATATGATATTGCCGTGATCGGCGCAGGTATTGCGGGCGCGTCAATCGCCGCCGAACTGGCGCCCAAAGCGTCCGTCCTGCTGCTGGAGATGGAGAGCCAGCCCGGCTATCATACGACCGGGCGATCGGCCGCGGCCTTTATCGATACCTACGGCCCCGCCCCCGTTCGTGCGCTGACCCGCGCATCGGAGCCCTTCTATTGTAATCCGCCCACCGGGTTCACCGAGCATCAACTCCTCACCCCGCGCGGCATCCTGATGGTGGCGCGCGAAGATCAGCTCGCCCTGCTGGAGGCGGAGATTATCGAGCTCAGCGACGCGCCGGATCTCCGGCAGGTCAATGCCGCGGAGATTGAAGCCGCCATGCCATTGCTTCGTAAAGGCTATGCGAAGGCCGGGCTGGTCAATAACGACGTCAGCGATATCGATGTCCACGCGCTGCATCAGGGCTATCTCAAGATGCTGCGCGGAAGCGGCGGCGCCATAAAGCTCGGAACCGAAGTGACGGCGCTTGAGCGAAAAAATGGCCTCTGGCACATCGTGACGCGCGATGCCGTCTTTACCGCAAGCCGGATCGTGAATGCCGCGGGCGCCTGGGCCGACGACATCGGCGCGCTGGCCGGCGCATCGCCCATCGGGCTTGTCCCCAAACGGCGCACCGCGATGATGATCGCCGCGCCGGCTGGCATGAACCCCGATCCGTGGCCGATGGTCATCGATATTGCCGAGGAGTTTTACCTCAAACCCGATGCCGGGAGATTGCTGATTTCCCCCGCTGACGAGACCCCTGCCCCGGCCGGCGACGTGCAGCCGGAGGAACTCGATATCGCCATCTGTATCGATCGCATCGAAACCGCGTTCGATCTCTCGGTGCGGCGGATCGAGAATAAATGGGCAGGGCTTCGCAGCTTCGTCGCCGACAAAAGCCCGGTCTGCGGCTTCGATGACAAGGCGCCCGATTTCTTCTGGCTTGCCGGCCAGGGAGGCTACGGCATCCAGAGCGCTCCGGCGCTCGCCAAACTTGCCGCAAGTCTCGTCCTTGGGCGGGACGTGCCATCCTACATTCTGGACGAAGGTCTGAAGCTCTCCGATATCGCCCCCGGCCGCCCGGGGCTCACGCCCGTGAACCAATCTGAAAAATCAGAATTAACCGGTTAATAAAAAATACATAGAAATATCGGCGACGGATATCTTTTCCGGGTGCCCGCCGCTATTCTTCCCGCCAAAGAGGCGCGGCTCGGGTCGTGGCCAACCAGTAAGGAGACCTCTGTGAGCAGACAGTTTGCCGATGCATCCGCGGTCCTTCAGGCCGTCGCGGAATTTGCCGCCCGTCACATCGCCCCGCGCCGGCGGGAATTGATCAGCGCCGGCGTCCCGCCCGCAGATCTCTGGGAGGCGTTCAGCGCAAGCGGTCTTGCCGGCCTCTCGATCCCGGAAGAGTTCGGCGGTCACGGCGCGGGCTATCGCAGCCTGTCGCAGGCCATACAGGTGGTCAATCGCTTCGGCGGCGTGCCGGGCGTTGGCATGATCTTCATGGTGCATTGGCTCGGCGCCAAACTGCATATCGCAGGCGACACCTCGACGGCGCTGAAAGAGCGCCTCCTCCCCCGGCTCGCGCGCGGCGAGGCGACGCTCTCGGTTGCGATCTCCGAGCCCGGGGCCGGGGCGCATCCCAAGCATCTGAAAACCACTGCCCGGGGCGAGGGCGATGAATATGTGATCAACGGGGAGAAAGCGTTTCTTACCAACGGGCCGCTGGCCGGTTACTTCGTGGTGCTCGCCATAACGTCGGAGCGGGAGGGCCGGAAGGAGTTTAGCGCCCTGCTCGTGCCCGCCGATACGCCGGGCCTCACGAAGACAGACGGGGTGAAAATAGACTTTCTGCATCCCTGCCCGCATGGCGGCATCAGGATGGAGAATGTCCGCGTTCCCGCCGCCAATCTGATCGGCGCGGAAGGGGACGCCTTCCAGCGCACCTCGCTTCGGATGCGCGCGATTGAGGATGCGGCGGGCGCGGGCGGGCGCGTCGGATCGATGAGCTGCCTCTTGAGCGATATTGCGGCGGCGGCGCCCGATGAGCTGGATCAGGAGATCGGCGCTGTCGCGACGCAGCTTCAGGCGCTGGCGGTTGTCGCCGCGCATCTTGCCGCCATGGCCGATGCCGCGAAAGAGAATGTGGACCCGCTGCTCGAGCTGCATCTCGGCTTTCACCAGCAGGCCGCGGCGACGGCGAACACCCTCGCGGCGCTACTTGAAAAGACCCCGGCGCGCGCGCAGCCCGAGGTTGCGCTTCTCTGCCGCGATGTCGTGAAATCGCTCTCGATTGCGAAGAACGCGCTTGCCGCGCGGCATGTCAAAACCGGCCGGACGATTATCGCCGCGGCGAAAAGCTGACGGAGTTACCCGTCGGCCCCGGACGTATGCCGGCCCGAATAAGGCGCAAGGGTCGACGGCCGCCAGCCCGCCGGCGGCCCGCTTCGCGGACGCAGGATCTCAACCTTCAGCGGATAGCATTTCGCGGTGTCGCTCGAATGCTCGCTGCTGCAATCGCCGCCCGGGCAGGCGGAAAGCGCCCCCAGCAGATCGGTTTCGGCAAAGAACTCGATATAATCGCCCGGCCGGACGGGGCTGCCCTTCATGAAATACTGATGCGTATCGCGGGTGAAGCCGGTGCACATAAAGACATTCAGCACGTCATGGACGAAAGGCTCCGCCTCCGCATAGGACATCCCTGTCTCGCTCGCCAGCGCGCGGATCAGGTTGGAGTGGCAGCAATGATGATATTCCTCCCCGCCCAGAACGGCGTTGGTGTAGGGATCACAACGCGTGCCGATCACATCATGAATGCCGCCGCCATCGTCATCCCAGCCATACCAGTCGAGCGTATCGAAGGTGATGGTCGCGAGCGGGCGAAGGTAAGGCAGATTGCTCCAGAGCTGATCCCCCGTGCTGACGTGGGTCCCGTGAAGCGCCCGTGTCTTGCCGCTGAAGAAGCGCTCGTTCAGATTATCGGCGCTCCAGAGATTGAGATCCCCCACCTGCGGCCCTTCGATGCTGTGGATACGAAAGAAGTGACCGGCCGGCACGCGAAATGTTGCGGCCTCGCGCGGGGGAACAATGATTTCTTCCAGCCGCTCCAAATCGCCACGCGCCGCGGCATATCCCGCCATGTCCGGCGCAGGCAGCGTCCCGGTCGGATAGACCGTTACCGGCTTCACGGCGCGGCGCCGGGTGCCATCGGCGGGCATCTGGTTCTGCGGCTGTCGTTTCATTTCTCGTTCCTCCTCGACTAGTCTTTCATTCTCCTTTGGCATCATAGCGCCGCGGCGGACGGCTTACCATCCACCACCGCCGCCGCCCCCGCCCCCGCCGCCGGACGACCCACCGCCAGACGATCCACTACTGCTTCCGGGCGCCCTTGATGCGGCGGAGATCGCGCTGGTAAAGCCCTGACCGAAAGCCGTGGAAAAGCCTTCGAGATTTCCCGGATTGAACCGGGTGCCGTGATACCAGGCGGGCCGATAGCCGTTTTTCTTCGCGGCCTCGGCGTCGATATCCGCAAAGACCTTTGAGAACTGCTCCGCCCACTCATTCTCGACATCGAGCGCGATGGCGAAGGGAAGATACGCCTCGAACAGCTCCGGCGTGCGTTCCGGCGGACTGAAGAAGTTCATGCGGTCGGCTTCGGTCACGCTGAGGAAATCAGCGAAGCCCGCGAATCTATCCATCACCTGCCGCCCGAATGACGTTGGCGCTTTCAGAAGATGATAGAAACCGAGATTGATGATCTCGATTATCAGAAAGATGACCGCGCCGGAGAGTGAAATCGCATCGACAAGAATACTGAGGCCAACAATCTCGCCGCCGAGGAACGGGAGGAACATGACCGTTGTCAGGATCGCCCCAATACCGCGCGCAATACTCCGCCCGGCGAGAAAACCCATCCAGGCGCGAAGCCCGAGGCGGAAAATAAAATAGACGCCAATCGTCCAGATGGTGAGCCAGAGCGAGATGAAAAGCGCGAAGACGGGATCAGGCGCAAACAGGATCATCAGCGCGAAAATGACGAGTGATATTGCAACGCCATAGTAGAAATGCTTGCGGTTCGTCCTGAAATGCACGCCTTCATATTCCGTTCGCAGCCAATTGCGAAGCCCATTACGCGCTTTCGCGATTTTACTGTGGTTGGCTTTTTGAAGCGCGATTTCATCCACGCCGCCCGCGAACAGATGGCGCGCGATTGCTTTCTCGCCGAGCGAGAGCGCAGCGCCTTCATCTTTCTTTCGCAATGTATAAGTGCCGGCTGCCTCCTCCTCGATGGTGAGATAGCCTTTCACCGCCATACTGAGAATAGCGGCGGAGAAGGTCTTGTCATCAAACCCCAGTTTCCGGATATAACGCATCGCTGCAGGGGAGTAGCCAGCCGGCGGCGAATAGAGCGGGATAATGGTCCCGGGCGCGGGATCCCGCCCGACGCGCCACCAGATCGGCAGGTAATAGGCGAGAAGCAGCAAAATACCGATTCCGCCGATCAGAAGGATGCGGTTGTCGCTAAGCAGATAGCCGAGCCTCGTTGCTCCCGTTGGGCGGGCGATGAAACCTTCCGGCCACGCGACGGCGACCGTCAGCCCCTCCGTTGGCGCGAGCGGGCGCGTCGTCAGAAAGGCGATGCCGCCCGCGAATTCCTCGGCCCGGTACGCGGTGCCCTGCTCGCCCTGATAGCCGGTGTAGGCGCTATATTGCAGGAGAGAGCCGCCGGGCGGCAGATGAATGCGCGCGATCGCCTCCTCAATGGGAAAGACCCAGCCGTTACCGGTGACGTTCCAGTAAATCTCGTCAAAGCCGTCGAAATGGCCGATCTGGCGCGTGGTGCGATAGGTGATGGCATACTCATGCGCGCCCGGTCGAAGCAGCACGTCCCTGCTTCCGATATAAAGGCGGACGCCATTGCCATACCGCTCCGTATGATAGGGCTCCGGACGCCCGGCGCGCGTAACGCTCTCGACGTCAAACGCGACGCGATAGCGATGCCCCGCCGCGTCGGTGTAGTCGGTCGGGAAATCGCGATAAATGCCGCGGCGGATCTCTCGCCCCTCACTCGTGACCGCAATCTGCTCGCGGATTTTGAGGCTTCCGTCCGCCTCAATCCAGATGTCGCTTGTGAAGCTTCGGATTACCTCGGCGGCACTGAGAGGCGCGGGAAAAAGCGGCAGGAGAAAGAGCGCGATGAGCAGGATCGCGGTAAAGAGGCGGATGCGTCTCACGCTCTGCGCCATTTTCCCGCTTCGCCGATCAGTCAAAGGAGACATTCACCGGCCGGCGCACGGCATCCGCCTCGTCATCGGCAAGCTCAAAAAACTCCACCTTCGTGAAGCTGAACGCACCCGCGACGAGATTGCTTGGGAATTGGTCGATCTTGATATTATTGTCGCGCACCACGCCGTTATAATAGCGCCGCGCCGACTGGATATTATGTTCGACGGTGGAGAGCTGGCTCTGCAAATTCAGGAAATTTTCGTTGGCTTTGAGCTCGGGGTAATTCTCCGCAAGCGCAAAAAGGGATTTCAGCGCCCCGGTCAGCAAATTCTCCGATTTCGCCTGCTCTCCCGGCGAGCCCTGATTATTCATGGCTTCGCTCCGGGCGCGGGTCACGGCCTCGAACGTGCCTGCTTCATGGCGCGCATATCCCTTCACCGTTTCAACCAGATTGGGAATCAGATCATAGCGCAGCTTCATCTGCACTTCGATCCCGCTCCACGCTTCCCGGATCCGCTCGCGCAAGGACACGAAACCGTTGTAGGTGACGATAACGTAAAGCGCGACGACCACGATCAAGGCCAGCAGAATCAAAAGCGACGTCATATGAGGCTCCTCGGGCGATGTTGTGCAACGGGCGATACCGTCTCAACTTTAAGGTTTAATCGCCAAGGCGCAAATAAAGAAATGCGCCGCCCCTCCCGCGACAGGAGGAACGGCGCATCGGGTAGCGGCTTCTTATCTCGTCAGTTGGCGCTGCCGAACTGCTCCGCCAGCGCGATCACGTTGCGCGCCTGCTTCAGATGCGGCATATCGAGCATCTTGCCATCCAGCCCGACGGTGCCAAGACCCGGATTCTGCTCGAAAATATCGATGACCCGGCGAGCATAGGCGATTTCCTCCGCGCTCGGGCTAAACGCCCGGTTGATGATCTCAACCTGCCCCGGATGAATGGCGAGCTTGCCGATAAAGCCCATCCGCCGATCGCGCAAGCATTCGCGCTCCAGCCCCTCGGAATCGCGGAAATCAATGAATACGCAGCCGACCGGCTGGGCATCGATCGCCCGCGCCGTCGCGAGCGTCAGCGTGCGGGCGAGCAGATAGGGCTCGTCATAGTCGCGCGTCGCGGGATGGCGGTTATCGGAGGCGCCAAGCGCCGCCGCAAGATCCTCGCCGCCCCAGGTGAGGCCGACAAGCCGCTTCGTCGCATTCTGAAGGTAGCTGTCGAAGGTGAGCAGCGAGGCCGCGGTTTCGGTGGCGACGCAGACGATCTTCGTCGCACCGTCCGCGATCCCTTCGCGCGCTTCCAGCGCCGAGAGATAATCGCCGAGCCGGTTGACATCCGCCGCCGAGTAGGTCTTCGGCAGGATGATCCCATCGGGCCGCCCGCGCATGACGGCGGCGAGATCGGGCAGCGCAAGCGGGCTGTCGAGCGGGTTGATCCGCACCCAGAGCTGCTGGCGCGAGCGGTCGGGATTGGCGGCAAGGAAATCCGCGACCAGCGCGCGGGCCATGTCCTGCCTCTCATCGGCAACCGCATCCTCAAGATCGAACAGCAGGGCATCGGCATCACCGCCCCGCCCCTTCGTCATTTTTCGTTCGTCGTCACCGGGCACGAACAACCACGAGCGCAGCACCGTCATGGCTTTTTCATCATCAGGGCTGTGCGCGCGCAGTAGGCAACCTCCTGATCGCGCTGGTTATAGGCGGTATGTTCAAAGACGATGAGGCCGGCGGTCGGGCGGGACGCACTTTCGCGCATTTCCTTGACGCGGGTCACGACGCGGAGCGTATCGCCGTGGAAGACCGGGTTCTTGAAGCGGATATCGGTCATGCCGAGATTGCCGAGCGTCGTGCCGAGCGTGGTATCGGCAACGGTGACACCGACCAGCAGGCCGAGCGTGTACAGGCTGTTGACGATCCGCTGGCCATACTCCGTCTGCTTGGAAAATTCTTCGTCAAGATGCAGCGGCTGCGGATTATGCGTCATGGCGCAGAACATGATGTTGTCCATTTCCGTCACCGTGCGCGTCAGGGGATGCTTTATTTCCATCCCGACGCTGAATTCCTCGTAATATAGACCCGCCATTTCTATGATCACCCTTTCTTTTTTCTTCTCATTTATGCCGGCCGCGCGCCGTCGTTTCCCTATGTTCAGGGCGCCGGTTTTCCGGCCCTCTTTCCTTGTATGACTGTTCATACTAAACTTCCAGACTTGCGGCAATCGAACAAGGAAAAAGCGGTCCGATTGTCCAAGACCTCGAAAAGAGCCCTGTCTGAAACCTGAAATTTCGGCTAGCATGAGCACGCCGAACGGGGGGATTTCATGGAAGAAAAAGAGTTGCGTCTCGCGCTGGTTTGTTACGGCGGGGCGTCGCTAGCCATCTATATGCATGGCATCACGAAAGAAATTCTGAAGCTTTTGCGGGCGTCGGCCGCCTACCACGCCATCCCGTCCGTGCGCGCGCGGGCCACGGCGCGCTATGAGGAAACGGCGCCGCCGCGTCCCGATCATCTGGACAGCGAGGAGATCTATTTCGATCTTTTCCGCCTGATCGGCGAGCGCCTGGATTTGCGCGTCATCGTCGATATCGTGGCGGGCGCCTCCGCCGGCGGCATCAACGGCGTCACGCTGTCACGCGCCGTCGCCCATGATCTCGATCTCGAGCCGGTGACGCATGCGTGGCTCGAAGAAGCGGATGTCGAATTTTTCATGACCGACGAGGTGCGCGCCCGCGCCTGGTCCAAGGCCATCCTGCTGCCCTTTATCAATGCGATCTCCCGGCTCAAGCTGGAAGAATATTCAGCCGATGCGGAACTGCGGCGCAAGGTTTCGATGTTTCTGCGCTCCCGATGGTTTCAGCCGCCATTTGACGGCCCAACCGTCTCGGACATGTTCTTTCGCGCCATCGACAATATGGATGAGGCCGCCCCGCCCGCGAGCAGCCTTATTCCGAACGGGCAGCAGCTCCGCCTCTTTGTAACGCTGACGGATTTTTACGGTCACCAGCAGGCCCTGCGGCTGCATGATCCGGCCATCGTCAATGAACGGGAGCATCGGCTGCTTCTGAAATTCAACTATGTCCGGACCGTGACCGGGGCAAAAAGCGATTTTGATAATGAAAGCCTCCCGGGCCTCATTTTCGCGGCGCGCGCAACCTCATCCTATCCCGGCGCGTTCCCGCCGGCGACGATCGCCGAGCTGGAAACGCTGCTGAATGAGAAGGGACATGACTGGGCCGGCAAGAGCGACTTCCTTCGCAAGAATTTCGCCAACTATTTCCAGCAGGGCGCGCATCCGGAAACCGCGCATTTCATTGACGGCGGCGTTCTCGACAACAAGCCCTTTTCCGCCGCGATCGGGGCGATCCGCCAGCAGGTCGCCTATCGCCATGTCGACCGGCGACTGATTTATATTGATCCCAACCCGGAGGAGGAGGCCGAGCCCGTCCGAAAGGACATGCCGCGCTTTCTCAACACCCTCTTCGGCTCCTTGTCAACGCTGCCGCGCAACCAGCCGATCCGGGATGATCTCGCGTTCGTTGCGACCTACAATGACCGCGTACGGCGGGTCAAGCTAATGATCGAGTCCGCCCGCGGCCAGATTGACGCGGCCGTCGATGCAATCGCCGCCGAAGCCGCCGACAGCGGCCCTGATGCTGTCCGCGAAGCGCGAAAACGGGCGCATCGCTCCGTCATGCAGGAGGTCGGGCTTTTCTATGAAGGCTATCTCGACCTCAAGATCGAGGCGACGCTCGACTATGTGTTCGAGCTGATTTGCGTGCCGCTCGAGATCAGCGCCGACACCCGCAAGGCGCATGAGCTGAAAGAGAAATTCCAGCGCTGGGCCCTCGCCCGGGAGATCGCCCATCGCAAGCACCCCGGCCCGGCGCCGGAGGGGAGCTACCCGGCCTGGCTGCGCTTTCTCGATCAGTTTGACTTCGGCTTTCGCGACCGGCGGATCCGCTTCCTGATCCGCAACCTCAATCAGATCTACCCGAAGCTCGAAACCACGTTCAAGGGCGTCACGCCGCTTGACCTCAACAAGGTCAAACGCGGCCTTTACGAAATTCTCGATACGTTAAGCCCGTTTCATGACGGAAGCTTCATCAGCGACGAGCTTACCGGCATTATCCGCGGGCATGGCGCGGCGCTTTTCTCGGGGCCCGAGAAAGACTGCTTCGCCGCCATCGACGATATCGTGACGCGCCTCAACGGCCAGATGAGCCTGGAATACAGCTGTATCGCCATCGAGGATCTGCTCTGCCGCAATGAAGGGGCGACCGCCAATCTCGGCATCCGGCGCGAACTTCTGCTCGCCTATATCGGCTATGCCTTCTGGGATGTGCTCACCTTCTCGATTACCAACTGGCGTAATGTCGGGGAGTTTGACGAGATCCGCGTCGACCGGATCAGTCCGCTGGATGCGACCGGCCTTCGCGAAGGGGGCAAGCACGCCTCCCTGAAGGGGCTTGCCTTTGAAGGATTCGCCGGTTTCTTCAGCCGCAAGATACGCGAGAACGACTATCTTTGGGGCCGCCTGCATGGCGCGGAGCGGATGATCGATATCCTTCGCTCAGCCCTGCCGCCGGACTTCAACGCAGCGAAGAGACGCGAGATCGAGACGCTGAAAACCCGGATATTCAAGGCGATCATCGATGCCGAGCGGACAAGACTTGGCGCAATACCGGAAGAATTCGAACTTCTGGATGCCGAACTTGCAAGGCGTCTCGCCCGCTATCCGGCGAATGGCGCACCCGAGCAGAGGGAGGAGGTCATATGACAAACCACGCCCAGACGACGCATGATGCCGAGGACGATCCGCGCAACCGCGATATCCTGATTTATGTAAACGGCGACCTTGTCCCGCGCGCTGAGGCAAAGGTCTCGGTCTATGATTCCGGCTTCATGCTCGGCGATGGCATGTGGGAGGGGATGCGGCTCTATAACGGCAAATGGGCCTTTTTCGAGGAGCATATGGACCGCCTGTTCGAGAGCTGCAAGGCGGTCTCTCTCGATATCGGCATGAGCCGCGCCGAGATACGGGAGGCGCTTCGACAAACGGCGGCGGCGAATGATATGACCAGCGATGTGCATTGCCGCCTGATGATCACCCGCGGGATCAAGGTGAAGCCGTTCCAGCACCCGAGCCTGTCGCGCTCCGGCCCGACGGTGGTGATTATCATGGAGCATTCGAAACCCGCCTCGCATCTGCAAAGCGCCGGCATTTCGCTCGCGACCGTGCCGCAGGTGCGCGGCCTGCCGATGTCGCAGGATGCGAAATACAATTCCCACTCCAAGCTCAACTGTATCATTGCCTGCCTGCAGGCCGAGCAGGCGGGCGCCGATGAGGCACTGATGCTGGATCCGCACGGCTTCGTCAACACGACAAACGCCTGCAATTTCTTTATCGTCCGCAAGGGCGAGGTCTGGACCTCGACCGGCGATTATTGCATGAACGGCGTGACGCGCCAGAAGGTGATCGATCTCTGCCGCCTGAATGATATCCCGGTCTTTGAGCGGAACTTTTCGCTGGTTCAGGCCTACGGCGCCGATGAAGCGTTTCTGACCGGCACTTTCGGCGCGCAAACCCCTGTTGCCTCGATCGATGGCAAACCGATCGGCACGGCGCGCGGCATGGGCCCGGTCACCCGGCGCATCAATGCGCTCTATCAGGAGCTGATAAAGGAGCATACGCGCTAGCCGCACGGCATCCCGCCCATACCCTCCGCAAATCACAAAAAAACCCGGCGCGGACGCCGGGTTTTCCATGGGTGAATACCGGATCAGTAGCTGACCGGGCCAACCTTCTGCCATTTCTCGCCGACCACCTTATAGAGCGTCGCGCTGTTGTGCGGGTCGGGGCCGAGATGATCCTCAGCGGAGAAGCTGTAGACGGGGCCACCGAAGATCCCGGTGATATCCGTCATGCTTTCCAGCGCCTCGGCGACCTTCACGGCCGTCACGTCCTTGCCGGCTTTCTCGACCGCTTCGAGGAAGATATGCATCAGCTCATAGCCCGCGATCGACTGCAGAACCGGATCGGTGTCAAAGCGCTTGCGATAGGCCTCGATCCACGCCTTCACTTCCGGTGATGCGTCGTCATAGTAGGGGATCGGGGTCTGACCGGTGCCATAAAGACCTTCGGTCGAGCCCTTGGCGAGGGTGATATTTTCCGGAACATACCCGGCGGAGCTGACGACGAAAATCGGATCATAGCCGATTTTGCGCGCGGTCGCGACGCTGCCGATGGTTTCCGCGATAATGGTGCCGAGGCAGACGAGCTCGACGCCCTCAGACTTCAGCTGGGCTACCTGCGAGGAGAAGTCCTTCGCGCCGCGCTTGAAGTTGACTTTCACCACGGGCGGGAGGCCAAGCGCTGCCGCCTGTTCTTCACAGCCGAGCAGAACGTTCTTGCCGAAATCGTCGTCCTGATAGATCACGCCGACTTTCTTCACGCCGTTGTTTTCAACAAAATACTTCACCGCCGCCTGCATCTGGTCGCTATAGGGGGTGAAGAGCGAGAATTTCAGCTTGTGATAGGGCTCATACATTTCATTGGCGGCGGTCACCGGGAAGATATTCATAACCCCCATTTCCAGCGCCTTCGGCATCGTCACCATGTTGCCGGGCGTGCCGAGCGGGCCGATCAGCGCAAAGACCTTATCGCGCTGCAGCAGCTTGTCGCCGGCCTGCGCGGCCTTGTTCTGCTGATAGGCGGTGTCTTCAACGATCAGTTCGATCTGGCGGCCATTGACGCCGCCCTTGGCGTTGACTTCTTCCATCGCCATGCGCATCCCGTTGGTAACCGGCACACCCCAGAGGGCAACCGGACCCGACAGCGGCTGATGCGTGCCGAGTACGATCTTGTCGTCATACACCCCCTGATCAGCGAGGGCGGCAGTTGTCGTTCCGGCATAAGCCGTCGCCAGTGCCGCCGCCGCCACGAGCGATAACTGTAAGAAATTTCTACGTTTCATCCTTATTCTCCCGGTTAAATTCCCTGTTGGTTGAATGATACCTTACTTCAGAGTTTTCTGAAATGCCTCATGCATACATTGAATCAATCAGCTCTTTATACTTCTGATTGACGAATGCCCGCTTCAGTTTCATGGTCGGCGTCAGCTCCTCATCCTCGGCCGTCAGCACGTCCTCGATCAGGCGGAAGTCCTTGATGGTCTCCACCTGCGCGAAGTCCTTGTTCACATTCTCGACCTCGGCGCGGATCAGCTCAAGCACCTCCGGCGCCCGGCAGAGGCTCTGGAAATTGGTGAACGGCACGTTCCGGTCCTGTGCGTATTTCTCGACATTCTCATAGTCGATCATGATCAGCGCGGTGAGATATTTGCGCTTGTCGCCGATGACGACGGCATCGGAAATATAGGGGCTGAATTTCAGCTGGTTCTCGATTTCCGAGGGCGTGATGTTCTTGCCGCCCGCCGTGATGATGATGTCCTTCATCCGGTCGGTAATCTTGACGAAGCCGTTGTTGTCGATATAGCCGACATCGCCGGTATGCAGCCAGCCGTCATTCACCGTCTCCGCCGTTTTCTCCGGCTGGTTGAGATAGCCCATGAAGACATGCGGCCCCTTCAGCAGGATTTCGCCAGCGTCCGAGATCCGCACCTCCGTCTCCGGCACCGGCACGCCGACGGTGCCGAGCTTGAACTGGTCGGGACGGTTGCTGGTGGCAAGGCCGGCATTCTCCGTCTGGCCGTAGACCTCATACATATTGAGGCCGAGCGCGAGATACCATTTGATGAGGCCGGGCGCGATCGGCGCGGCGCCGGAGCCGAGATAATGCGCCCGGTCGAGCCCGAGCAGCCGCTTCACGTTGGTGAGAACGAGCTTGTCGCCAAGCCAGAAGGCGAATTTCTCCCACGCCGAGGGGGTTGTCCCGTTCAGCCGGTGTTCGGCTATCCGGTAGCCCGCCTTGATCGCCTGGTTATAGGCCCATTTCTGGAGCGCCGTTGCTTCCTTCAGCTGCAGCGTGATGGCGGAATAGAACTTCTCCCAGATACGCGGCACGGCGAAGAACACCGTCGGCGAGACTTCGCGGATATTCTCCGGCACGGTGTCCGGCCCTTCGACGAAATTGATCACCGAGCCTGAGAAAAGCGGCAGGAAAACGCTGAAGGAGCGTTCCGCCACATGGCAGAGCGGCAGGAAGGAGAGCTGCTCGTCATTGGGGCCGATATCGATAAAGCCGGTCAGGTTGGAGATCTGGAACATCACGTTGCGATGCGAGATCATCGCCCCCTTGGGCGGCCCCGTCGTGCCAGATGTATAGATCAGGATGGCGAGATCTTCGGGGCGCGAGAGCGCGACCTGCTCCTCCCAGAAATTCGGATGTTCCTGATGATACGCTTCGCCGAGCGCATAAAGCTCGTCGATGCTGATGACCATATCATCATGAAAATCGCGAAGCCCCTCCATGTCGAGCACGATGATCTTCAGAAGATCGGGCAGGCGCTCGCGCACTTCGAGGATCTTGTCGAGTTGCTCCTCATTTTCGGCAACGAAGATGCGCGTGCGCGAATCCTTGCAGAGATATTCGACCTGACGCGGGCTGTCGGTCGTATAGACGCCGTTGCTGACCCCGCCGACGCCCATCGTGCCCATGTCGAGATAGAGCCATTCGGGGTTGTTGTCGCTGAGGATCGAGACGGTTTCGCCCCGCTTCAGCCCGAGCGCGACGAGGCCAAGCCCTGCGGCCCGTGCCCGCTCGCCATATTCGCGCCAGGTGATGCTCTGCCAGATGCCGAGCTTCTTCTCGCGCATGGCAATTTTCTTGTCATGCTGTTTGACCCGCGTCCAGAAGAGCTGGCAGCAGGTTGATGCGCCATCGATAATGGTCGGGGGATAAGTCATTGCGTTCATGTCATTCTCCAGCCTCAGGCATTCCTAACGCCAGGTTTTCCGCTTTTTCCAGCGCCGCTTGCCGCGCACGCCGTGATCCTGGATACCCAGATAAAACTCGCGGATATCCTCCTTCTGCAGGAGATTCTCCGTCGTGTCCTCCATAACAATACGGCCAACTTCAAGGACATAGCCGAAGTCGGCGGTATGCAGGGCGATGTTGGCATTCTGCTCGACCAGCAGCATGGTCATCCCCTGCTCCACATTGAGCCGCTTGATGATGGCGAAAATCTCCTTCACGAGGCGCGGGCTGAGGCCGAGGCTCGGCTCATCCAGCAGCATCAGCTTCGGCCGCGCCATCAGCGCCCGGCTGATGGACAGCATCTGCTGTTCGCCGCCCGAGAGCTGTCCGGCCGGCTGCGTCCCCCGCTCCTTCAGGATCGGGAAATAGCTGTGCACCAGCTCGACATCCCGCGCGATGGCGTCGCGGTCGCTGCGCGTATAGGCGCCCATCATCAGGTTGTCATAGACCGAGAGGAACGGGAACACCTCCCGCCCCTCGGGCACATGGCTGATCCCCTGGCGCATCACCCAGTCGGGATCGCGCTTCTGGATTTCCTGCCCATCAAACTCGACCACCCCTTTTATCGGGTCCATGATGCCGCTGATGGTTTTCAGGATCGTCGTCTTGCCCGCGCCGTTGGCGCCGAGCACGGTGACAATCTGTCCCGGCCGCACATCGAGCGAGATCCCGCGGATCGCCATGATCGGCCCGTAGTAGGTTTCGATATTGCGGACTTTAAGAATTGCCTCGCTCATCTCTACTCTCCCAGATAGGCCTTGATGACTTCAGGATTTGTCTGCACTTCCTGCGGCGATCCATAGGCGAGCATCCGGCCATAGTTGAGCACCAGCACCCGGTCGGAGACTTCCGAGACGAGGCCCATGTCATGCTCGACCATCAGCACGGTGATGCCGAGATCCTTCTTGATGTCATCGATCCAGAAGGACATGTCCTGCGTCTCTTCCACGTTGAGGCCGGACGAGGGTTCATCGAGCAGGATCAGCTTCGGTTCCGTACAGAGCGCGCGGCCAAGCTCGACGACTTTACGCACGCCGTAGGGCAGGTTCGCGATCAGGCTCTCGCGATAATGCTGCAGATCAAGGAAATCGATGATCTCCTCAACCTTCTCGCGGTGCGCGATCTCGGCGCGCCGTACCGACGGAAGGAACAGCAGTTCCGACACCAGCCCCGTGCCGGCATGGCAATGCCGGCCGACCAGCAAATTCTGCAGCACCGTCGCATGCTCGAAGAGCTCGATATTCTGGAAGGTGCGGGCGATCCCGAGCTTTGCGATGGCATGGGGCGGCACGCGGGTGATATCCTGCCCATCGAAGGTCATCGTCCCTTCGCTGCTGTCATAGATCCGGCTGATGAGATTGAAAATCGTCGTCTTGCCGGCGCCGTTCGGCCCGATGATGGTGAAACACTCACCTTTTTTGATTTCGAAATTGACGCCATCGACTGCCTTAACGCCGCCGAAGTTGATCGCCAGATTTTCCGCTTTGAATAAACTCATTTCAACCGTTCCGACTTCATGTAGGCCTTTTGACGTTTGAAGGTCGATTTCTTGTAGATCGGGAACATCTGGAAATAATGCTTCACTTTCAGCCAGCGGCCATAGATGCCATAGGGCTCGAAAATGATCACCAGAACCAGCAGCAGGCCGAAGATAAACGGCTCGATCCCCGGCATCTGTGCAATCTCGGTCGGGACGTAATCCCGGGCGATCGCCAGCGCCTGCGGCAGGGCCAGCACGAACATCGCCCCGTAGACCGCGCCGTGGAGCGACCCGATCCCGCCGACAACGATGAGGACGAGGAATTCGATCGATTGCAGGACAGTGAAGCTCTCTGGCGACAGGAAGCCGAGCTTGTGCGCAAACAGCGCCCCGGCGAGACCGGTGACCCCTGCGCTGAGGCCGAAGGCGATCGTCTTAACCTGCGCGAGATTGACGCCCATGCTTTGCGCGGAGATTTCCGAATCGCGGATCGCAATCATCGCCCGCCCTGTCGGCGAGCGAAGAAGGTTGAGCGAGAACAGGATCACCAGGATGAGCAGCCCGAGGCAGAGGAAGTAGAACGGCACGCCGCTCCCGAAGTTGATGTCGCCGATATAGATCGATGCAACCAGCAGCCCCGTATAGCCGTTGGTCACGCTTTCCCAGCGCGAGAACACCTCTTCGATCACGATGGCGAAGGCGAAGGTGGCGATCGCGAGATAGATGCCGGTCAGCTTGAGAACCGGAATACCGACCACCACGCCGGCAATGCCTGCGAAAATTGCCGCGACCGGCATCGCCACGACGAAGGAGAAGACAATCGGCTCGTCCATGAAAGGAAGATGAATGCCGGCGCCCGTAAGCACCGCCTCCGTATAAGCGCCAATGCCGAAGAATGCGGCGTGACCGAGGCTGACAAGCCCGGTATACCCCGTCAGCAGCATCAGCCCGATGCCGGCGATGGCGAAAATATAGACCTGCGTCATCTGGCCGATGTAATAACCATCGAGCGCATATGGAGCGGCGAGAACCGCGAGCAGAAGAATACCGTACGACCAGTAATAGCCCGAATGCTTGGCGATGCGGATATCCTGATCGTAATCCGTCTTGAACAGAAACCGCATGATTTATACCCTTTTCCCGGTTCTCTCACCGAACAGCCCTTGCGGGCGCACCACCAGCACGATCAGCAGCACGACATAGGCTGCCACATTCTTGAAGCCCGGCGGCAGGTAGAACCCGGCCAGAGTTTCGATCACGCCGATGATCAGCCCGCCGACAACCGCGCCCGGGATGGAGCCGAAGCCCCCGAGAACCGCGGCAGGAAACGCCTTGAGGCCGATGAACCCCATATTGGCGTCAATCAGCGTCGTCGGCGCGAGAAGGATGCCCGCCGCCGCCGCAACGGCCGCGCTGATCCCCCAGATCATGGAAAAGACGGACTTGACCGGAATTCCCATATAGTAGGCGGCAAGCTGGTTCTGCGACGAGGCCTGCATGGCGACGCCGAGACGGGTATGGGTAAAGAACGCGTAGAGCAGCGCGCAGAGCGCGAAAGTGGCGACGATCACCGAAATGTCGGTTTCGGAAATCACCAGCGATCCCATGCTTTCCGGCACGAGCTGAATGCCGTCGCTGGAAAATGGCGTTGAAATCGCATAGGTTTCCGCGCCCCAGCCTGGCACCATTGTCGCCCCGCTTCTGGCCATGTAGCCAAAGCCGATCGTCACCATGATGATCGAGAACTGCGGCTGGCCAAGAACGGGCCGCAGAAACAGCCGGTCAACCAGGTTGCCCACGAAGAACATACAGACAATCGCGGCCGCCGCGCCGATCCAGTAGTTCCACCCGAGGATAAAAATGAAGGTATAGGCGAGAAAGGCGCCGAGCATCATCAATTCGCCTTGCGCAAAATTGACAACCTCTGTCGCCTTGTAGATCAGGACGAATCCCAACGCGACAAGAGCGTAGATACACCCGATGGATACGCCACCGACTACTAACTGCAAAAACTCAAACAGGATAGCCTCCCACTATTGTCCGGTTTTTCTTAGTTATTTTCCGCCGCACTTCGTTTCGGACTAATACAGCGATACCGCAAAGTATAGGCCGCCACCTGAAGTAGCGTCAATAAATCATTTATGTACGGCCAGTAATTTTTGTTCGCAACCGCAATATAAGTCTTATATTAAGTATTCAATACTTATTTTCAAATATGATATTTTTATTACTTTGTAATAGTAAATATTTATGCTTGATTTATACTTGCATATATTATAATAAATTGTATCAATTAGAAAGAGAATAGGAGCTGGAAAGAAGGGAGGCGGGGAGAGGAAAAACGCGCTCCTGTTGCATTGCAGCAAGATAATGCAACAGCCTGTGTGACGCGACGTCATCCCCCATGTGGATAAGCGGTCCGGGCACGTCCCGTTGACGCACCCGCACACAGCCGCTACCGGGGGAAATAAATCAGCGCCGGGCGCAGGTCCCACGCCAGGTGACAGCGTCAGGCGGAGCGCCCGACGAGCACGCAACCACCGACGATCAGCAGTGTTCCGACCACTCGCATCATCGTCACATTCTCGTTCAGCAGCAGCACGCCAAACAGCATGGTGACGACGAAGCCGAGCCCGACGAAAGGATAGGCGACGCTGAGATCGACCTTGGAGAGGACCCAAAGCCAGAGCGCAACACTGAGCGCATAAATGATCAGCCCGAGCCAGATAAAGGGGGAGATCGCCGCAGCAAGCACGCTCTCGACCAGGCCCGACTGCATCGCCGCCTGCATCTTCTCATCGGCGACGCCGAGCTTCAGCACCAGCTGCGCGCAGGCCGAGGCAAAAACGGTGAGCAGAATAAGACCCAGAACCAGAATGGACATTTCGGAATGTCTCCCCGTCAAAGCGTCGGCGCCGCGCGCCATGAAAAATCAGAATTCAAGATACTTCGCCACGAAAAGGACGACAACAAAGGTCACCCCAACGAGCTGGCTCGCCCGATCCTTGATGGCGAAAACCACCGGATCGTCCGGAATCTCCCCGCGGCGCGCGCAGGTCCAGATATGGTTGCCCCAGAACAGCACGATCAGGCAGAGCAGCCAAAGGATCTCGGGCCGCTCATAGGAGATCAGCACGAAGGGGCTGTTGATATAAAGCGAGAGAATGACCACCGCGGCCGTAAAATTGCTGACGCCGAGGATAAACATCGTTTCCTTGTCGCCCGCCGCATACCCGCGGCCGCGCACCTGCCCCGTCGCTTCGGGCAGCGCCGCTACCTCGATATAGCGCTTCATGAAGGCGAGGCTGACGAAAATAAAGACGGAGAAGGCGAGCAGCCAGGAGGAGAGCTCGAGTCCCGACGCCGCACCTCCCGCCACGACGCGGAGCGTATAAAGAATGGCCAGCGTCACGACATCAACCGTCGTCAGCCGCTTGAGATAGAAGGAATAGGCGTTGGTCAGGATAAAATAGAAGAGGAGTACCGCGAAGAAGCTCGGCGGCAGCAGGACCAGCGCCATCCCGAAGGCGAACAGCGGAAAGCCGACCGCTCCCGCGATGCCCAGCGAGAGGGGTAGCGCACCCGAGGCAATCGGTCGATAGCGCTTGCTGCGGTGGCGGCGATCCTCCTGCAGATCAAGGAGATCGTTCAGGAAGTAGACACCGGACGCGCAAAAGCTGAAGCAGATGAACGCAAACAGTGTCGCGATAAAATGCTCCATGTCCTGATATTCATGGGCGGTGATGAGCGGCACGAACACGAGGACATTCTTCGCATACTGATGCGGCCGCATTTCCTTGACGAAGGCTTTCCAGACGGAGGCGCCGGATGTCGCCTTCCAGGCCAGCTTGCCCTCGCGCTCCGCCTCGGCGATATTGGCTGCCGGCGCGTTCACCATGATGTTGACCTTTGCGGCGCGCCAGATGGGAGTATCCGCCGCACTGTCGCCGGCATAGGCAAACTCGACATCGCCGATCTCCTCGCGGATGGCGGCGAGCTTGTTGTCGCCCTTCAGGTTATGGTTATTCTCCGTCGCCATGACGCGATCGAAGATACCGAGATGCTCGGCCACCTGTTCGGCATATTTGCGATGCGTTGCCGTCGCAAGAATGAGCTCCTTGCCTTCGCCTTTCAGCTTTTTGAGATACGCGACAAGCCCTTCTTCATAGGGAAGATATTTCGCATCGATATTGATACGCTCGGCCACCTTCTGCTTGGCATAGGCGCGACTTACCAGCAACCAGCGGATCAGATTGATGATCTTGAAGGGATTGCCTTTCAGATAGCGCAGCAGCGACTCGACGAAGAGATCGCTTCGCACCAGCGTCCCATCGAGATCGACCACGACATGCTTCACAGATTTCAACAATGGATTCCGTTCCCCCTTCCTTGCACACGACAGGCAACATTGTGCAATTCCACAGTGCAGATGTTTTCGGCCACTATAGAAAATCCGCTTTTAACGGGAAATCCTTAATTTTAACTTTCTTTTTCCCATTCATAGTTAAGATTGTTAAAAGTTCAGGCGCGGGCTTGGAGCGCAATGGTATATGTAGATGTCGCAACCGCGACGCGTTGGAGTGGGTAAAAGGTGACAGGCATTGGACATAAATCCCGCAAATCGAGGCATTTTACCCTCCTTTTGCTGCTCGTCAGCATGGCCCTCGTTTTCAGGATTGCGCATCAGGAGACGCTCTCCTACTGGTTGGATGAAGGTTATACGGCGTGGTTCGCCGATCTTTCGCTGCGCGATATCTGGTTCTGGCTGCCGAGTATAGAGGCGCATCCGCCTCTCTATTACTCTCTGGTCAAGCTTTGGGGTCTTGTCGCCGGCGACGCCTCAAACCTCTGGCACCGCTCGCTTTCAATTGTCATCAGCCTGCTGCTTGTCGTCAGCGGCTATTTCACGACACGAAAGGCGGCCCGGCTTCTTGGCCAGAACGGCGAGCGCGCAGCGCTTTTTAACAGCTTTTTGCTCTGCTTTACGCCGGTCATCGTCTGGTATTCGCTGGAAGCACGGCCCTACATCCTGATGTACCTCGCCTACTCGCTCGCGCTTCTCGGCATAATGTATATTTATGCCGACAGCAGCGGCCGGAAGCTGAAGGGATGGGTTCTCTTTTCCATCGGCGCGGCCCTCACCAACTGGTCGCATCATCTGGGCGGTCTGTTCAGCGCGATGCTCTATTGTGCGCTCGCACTCCACTGGATGATCGACCGCCGGTTTGACGCCGGTTTTCTGCTTCGGCTCATCGGCTCCGCGCTCCTCGTTTTTCTCGTCTCGATCCCTCTCGCCTTGCAGATCTACCGTCAGCTTTCGCGTTGGAGTACGTCGAGCTGGGTGGCCGAGCCGAGCCTGATGAATGTCGCCTTCGCTCTCCGCCGGGTGATGGGGTTCGGCTTCTCGGATCGGTACGTCGACCTTGCTTTCGGCAACCTTGCGATTATCCACGCCGTCCGCGTCGGCGTCGGACTTTTCACCGGGCTGCTCTCCATCGCGCTCGCGCTCTATGGCTTTTACCGGATGATGCAGGCGCGGCGCTATTCGTTCGTCGCTTTCTTTCTGCTGGCCTGCTTCGGCATGCCCATACTCACCATCGCGATCTCGATCATCGGCCCAAACATATTTATCGAGCGCATCCTAGTGCCGGGGCTCATCCCCTTCTGCATGCTGCTCGCTTTGGCCCTTGGATACCTCGATAACCGCGCGCTTCGCATTGCAATCAAAGGCTTTTATATTCTCTTCCTCTCGGCCGGCGTTTATGCGACATTCAAGGCAGGAGAGAAAGAGCCGTGGGATAAAATTGTCTCTCACCTTTCCGCCGAGGTCGGGGAGAACGATGTTGTCCTGCTGTTGCCGAACGATCTTTATCTGCCGGCCCGCCTCTATGTGACGGATCCGCATCTCGCGGCGCGCATCAAAAGTGTGCCGGCGCCCTACCCCGCTGTCGGCTACTCCGATTTTTATCCCGATGGCTTTCCCGCCGTCCCCGGCATCCGCCCGGAAGACGCCGAGGCAGTGCGTGCCCTCATCGACGGTAAGGCGCGCGTGTTTCTCGTCACGCGTCTTGAACGGCTTTTCGATCCACTTCATGTCACCCGCACCCTGCTGGAGGCCGACTACATCGAAATCTCCGGGCAGGAGTGGGGCGACATCCAACTCGACGTTTTTGAGAGGCGGCCAGATGCCTAGGTCGCGGCGCGTGTCACGCCTTGCGAGCCAGTCAGAAACCGCTCGCACCTGGCAGCCGTCCTGTCGTCGTAACATACAGGAAACAGACGGCTATGCCGCCATTGCGCGAAATGACGCGAAATTTCTTTAAGGCCCTTTCAATTATTTTCCGATAATATATTGGAAGATCGACAGTTTAAAGTCAGCTTACACATCTGCTGGCTGAAATAGGACAGAGCCGATTGCAAGACGAGGTCATGGCTGGCAGCCCGCCAGCTCAGGCGCTTGTCACGTAGAATTGAGTTTTGAGGGTAGGGTGAGGTAGCTTCTGATGGTGCGAACTTTGAGCATTGGCGCGTGCGCCGTTTTCACATTTCTGGCCCTGTTGCTGATTTTAAGCAGAATTCCACTCCTCAATACGCTCGACCCCTATATTCAGCTTCTGGCTGCTCTTGTCATTTGCCTTTCTGTCATTAGATGGGCAGCAAACATCAGGAACGTTGCCAGCGCTTTGTCGGCTATCCTGGCGTTTGCGCTGGTTATTGTCGCGTGGGCTTACGCGACGAGTTGGCTTTATTCGCCAGGTGATGATGATTATGGCTATCATATATGGGCAGTTTGGGAACTGGCGAACGGCTGGAAGCCATTCGAGACCGCAAACGATAACATTTGGCTGGATTCCTATCCGAGCGGTATTTACGTCCTAGAGAGCTATATTGTCGCGACGACAAAACTGCTGTTGTCCGGACAGTCGCTTACCATCGGCTTGATCGTCGTAGTCGCCCTTCAGTCTTTCGCGTTTTTTGATCAGCATATCGCACCGCATCTGAACCGCTTCAGAACCATCGCAGGCCTGATATTCTCGGCATTGATCGTCGCCAATCCGGTGGTTTTGCTGCAAGTAATGACCCATTATGTAGATGCCCCGCTGTATCTCATGGGCGCGGGGTTAATACTATTTTTACTCGCCGATACATTCCAGCCAAACAAGCTTGATAAACTCGGTGCGATCTGTTGCATCCTCCTCATGGTCAATACAAAGTCTGCAGCACTCTACTTTACACCGCTAATTGTCATTGCCGCCTTCATCTCGTCACTTGTTCTTGACCCTGAAAAACAAGGGTTCATCACGCGCGCCTTCAACTGGGTCACCAGGAAAGGCGCCGGCTACGCACTTGTCTTCTTCTTCGGCGTTCTGGTGATTGGATACAAGCCTTTCGTCACAAACTATCTGGATCACGGGAAGTTTCTCTACCCCGCCGTCGATCAGATCATGAAAGGGAACGTGCCTGAAAATATACTGACGCTGCCGGCGCCGGCGAAATTTATATACGGGATCGGCGCTGTCACTGGCGAAAGCTACTGGCCGACGCCGTTCCATGCACCGATCACGCTCAAAGTTCCCGGCACGTTTAACATCGATGAATTCAAGCATTTGCGTTACGACACACGCCGTGGCGGCTTTGGCCCGCTCTTCAGCCTTGCGCTAATTGCCTCCATTCTGACGTGGGCGGCGGCCATCGTCTCTCGTCCCCGCACATCCGATCCCGCTGGTCGCAAGGCCGGCGTGATCGGGACATTTTCGCTTGCCATTCTTGTCGGATGCGCTTTTTTTCCCGAGTCATGGTGGGCGCGTTACGTGCCCTTCGTATGGATGAGTGCCGTGCTTTTCTCCGCCTCGTCGCTGGTCGTTGCCGGCAAGGGAGCAGCGATTATTTTTTCTCGCGCATGCCTGATCGCATCTGTTGTGGCCTTTTTCCTTTGCACACTGGCGGCCGTCGGCGGCGCTGTTCGGCAAAATTACAAGACCTACTACAAAGTCCTTGCGCTCTCCCATCTCGCAAAATACCCACTCGTCGAGGTCTACCCGGAGAAAGATCTGCGGATCTCAACGGACTTTCAATCCACAACGATTACAAGCGCCGGAGAGGTATGGGGCAGGCTGATTGAAGAACAGGGAGCAACCGTAGAAATAATAAAGAAATACGGGAATGATGTCCCGGGTTATGAGACGCGGTGCAAACCGTTTGGCTGGCTCGATGCGGACGTTCTCTGGTGCGTTCCCTCAACTGAAAACTGAGAGCACGCATAGCTTGGATACTCTTTCTCTCGCTTCATATAGCCGAATCGAGGACCTTTTCTCGGGGCATACGGTACAACATGATTAACGAGAGCAGCAGCATAAGACCGCCAAAATAAATATAGGATTGAACGATATTCCAGGGTGCTAGGCGCAACGTGTATTTTTCAACAATGAAGTAAAAATAGTTTGAAACCAGTAGATAGCTGCCACTTACGAGCGCTACTGCAATAGCGGTTTGCCAGCTCGGCGACGTCCGAAATGCACTGATCGCGATCATCAACGCCACGATAATTACCGGCCACAAAGCACCGTAATGATGCTCCCAGGCAATCGGCGAAGCGATGGTTGAGACCACCAGCATCACAGAAAAATCAAGAACTTCGGAACATTTGCCGCGGCGAGTTTTGTTCTCCCCGCTGTCACGTCGAGAAACATAGATAAAAAAGAGAGCGATAACGATCAGCACCGCAGTTGAAACCAGTGTGCCGATATAGACGATCCCGTTATATGGCGCAAAATCGGCGGTTGAGAAGACCATAGGGTCCGCGCCGCTTAGCAAGCGATTGAGCAGCCCGTTCATGCTCTGGTTCGGCCAGTAGACCTCGCCATGGCGACCGATAAAGGAGATTACGGAGACGTAATCCAGATGCGCCTGCCATCCGAAAACATAGAGCGAGGCGACACCCGCCGGCACGAAAACCGCGATCATGCCGCGCGTAAATCGATGCTGCCGACGCAGCAGCGACCAGACAAGGAACAGAAGGAACTGGGGCTTTATGAGAGCGGCAAACGCGATCAGTACGCCTGCTATCGTTTTCCTATCGACGACCAATGCCCACATGGCGAAGCATACGATCATATTCAGAAACACCTGAACCTGGCCAAGATATATTCCAAAGACGATCGGATAGTAGGTCAATGTTCCGACTAGACTGAGACCGAACGCGAAAACATTCCAGCCTTTGTTTGAAAAGCCCGTCCCATAGAAAAGCGCGGACGCTGCCAGGATGATGCGATAGATGACATAACCGGAGATCAAAACTGCCGCAATCGCAAGATAGCCCATATAGTAAAAGAAGACTTCCTCTTCTACATTGGCGGCAACAAACGGCATGATCGGCAAAAGACTGATGGGCGGATATTGAAACTTGATCGTATCGCCGAAAAAGACAGTCTGATAAAGATCAGAATCGGGTTCGAATAGCCTCACCCATGCCGCGTAGTACATTGGCCCCCATGAATCATTCCACGACCCGTCATTCCCCGCAATTATTCCGAACAGCTTGATTTCATATCCATATGACCGGAAGTAAAAAAGGAGGTCTTTGCATAGGCTTATCAATACAAGCCCCGCGAGAAGCAGGAGAAAGGTCAGGCCAGCTCTCTCCATAGTCGATAGTTTGTTGTATGGGGGCATACTCTTTTTGTCCCGAAGACGAATACGTAGCAATAGACGCTTACCGCGGCGGTGACAGCCGGGTTGCACAGCACAATTCTACGATCAAATTGGTTAATTAAAAACAAACAATTGGGTGCGTCATCATGCGGCCACGACGATAGGGCTGTTCAAACCGCGTGTTGCCTGCTGCCATCCCCTATAAACATCTATCTGTTATAACCGGAAAAATTTTCATGCGCACCCGCCTCCCGGCCGGGCTGCTGCGCCAAACATGTGGAAAGCCAGGGAATGGCTGCAAGCATTATGAAGCCCCCGAACAGGTTATACGATTGCAGGAGATTTACCGGGGGATTGGCGAATTCTTCCGAATCCGCAAAATCGAGATAATTTGCGACGAAGTAATAGCTTACCGCCAGCAGGAGAAGCAGCAATTGGGAACGGCGACCATTCGTCTCGACGGCGTAATTAACCGCAAGAAGAAAGAGCACGAAGTAGGGAAGCAATAGAACGCCATAGTGATGGTACCATGCCACTGGCGACGCGATGGTGCAGATCAAAAGCATAAAGGATACATCCAACACGGAGGCGGTATGCCGAAATTCGGTAGATTCCTGGGTTCCACCCCCCGCCTTGAAGAAAAGACCAAACAAAATAAGCACGACGGTTGAAACTAACGTCCCATAGTGAACGATAATGTTGTAGGGAGCAAACGTCTTCAGCGTCCAGGTCAAGGAAGTTACATCCACGAGCAAACGGTTGAGTAGGCCGTTTATACTCTGATTAATCCAGTAAACCTCTCCATGCTTACCGATATGCGATAACACGCGAAGGTAATCGACATGCTCTTTGAAACCGAAAATACCAAGCGAAATAAGTCCTGCCGGAACGAAGACAAGCATCAAACCGTAGGCAAATTGCTTCTCTTTACGAAGCAACGCCCAGATTAAAAACAGTGCGAATTGAGGCTTGATGAGTGCTGCCAATGCAATCATCGCGCCGGCGGCAAATTTCCATCTTTTAACCCAGCATAGAAAGCCAAAAGCAATGAAAAGATCGATTATTATCTGGATCTGTCCGATATACTGCCCGCCAATGATTGGATAAAATGAATAGACGGCAAGGAGCGAGATAATCAGGATTGCGGCTTTTTCCCGAAACGAAAGCGGTGCAGCCCCGAAAGTCTTTTCGATTACCTCAATGCAGAGATAATAAAGGCAAACAAAAATTCCAATGATCGACAGGAAGCAAGCTAAGTTGGCTACGTGACCGAGCATTACCCCATCCATCCCCAGTTTCGTTCCCACCATGAAAGGGAGAATAGTAATTGGCGGATATTGGAATTTAATGTTCCTGTCGAAAAAAACGGTCTGGAAAATATCAACATGCTGATGACGCGCAACCATTGCTTCGTACATGGGCCACCAGGAGTCGTGATGAACCAGATTCAGTTGCAGGACCGACCATGTAATTTCTGCTACGTAGCGCTCGCCAATCATAAAGTCCAAGACGATTTTCGCGATCCCTAGGGCGACAACACCACCGACGTACAAAACAAACAGTCTTATCAAATGCCCTTTTTTGTCCGCTTGCGCAGTCAAATTCATAATCTATACCAAATCTTTTGTTGCTCCCTCGCCCCGCGGAATCGTTCACTCCAGCATGAGCTGATCAAAAAAAACCATAACACATTGTTGATATATATGCAAAATAACCACCGGCGTCGTTGAATCCGCTGCTTTCCCGAACCGCGACGACAGCGCCTCGGTCTGGTCGCTATGCTTAACCATATTTTATCCCATGACTGCAATGGTGTTTCGGAATTGTTCACGATTGGCCCCGCATGACAAAAAATCTCGATACCGCGATCGCCGCCATATATGTCTTTCTCGCCTTCCTGCTGGCGGCGAGCCGTTTTGCGAGCGAGGCATTTCACCCGCCACTTGTCTTCATCGGCATCGCGCTGATCGCAACGCTCGCCGTTGCGGGCTTGGTCAAGGGGCGGGGCGGAATGATCACCGGGCTTGTCGCGATCCTGCTGTTTGCGGCGCTGCTGCTCGCCGCAAGCGTTGCGACGCGCCCCTTCTATGATCCGGGCTTTGACGGATATGCCTATCACTTGAGCGCGATATGGGATATTGGCGCGGGCTGGAATCCGTTTCGCGCCCCCCATCCGAATATCTGGGTCGATTCCTATCCCAACGGATATTGGGTGCTGCAATCCTACATCGTCAGCCTGACCGGGATCCTGCTCGCGGGTCAGACGCTGACGATCGGTCTTGCCGCCGTTCTTTTCCTGCACTCCTTCCGCTTCTATCAAGCCTGTGGCCCGGACGTCGTACCGCGCTTTCCCGCTCTCCCGGCGCTGCTGTTCGCTGGCGTCCTCGCCGGCAACCCGGTGGTGATCGGGCAGCTCCTCACCCATTATGTCGATGCGCCGCTCTATCTCATCGGCATGTCGATGGCACTCTTTTTACTGCAGGGCGCCCTGTCGGGCCAGACTATTGCGACACTCGGCGCCGCCGCCTGCATCATCCTGACAGTGAATACGAAAACCGCGGCGCTATACTATGTGCCGCTGATCGTTGGCGCTGTGTATCTTGCGGATCTTGTCCGCCGATGGGGCGACGCGGATCGGCTCCGCCGCGCCCTTGCCAACCTGAAACGATACGGCCTTCTATACGGCGCGGCGTTTATCGTCGCGGTGGTTGCTGTCGGCTACAAACCCTATGTCACGAATGTGACCGACCACGGGCAACTCCTCTATCCCTCGGTCGGCAACATCATGAAGGGGAACGAGCCGGCGAATGTTGTGCCGCTCTCCCCTCCGGCGAAGTTTTTCTACGGCGTCTTCGGCCGGACGGCGCATAGCGAATGGCCTATCGATGCGCCGGTCGAGCTGAAAATCCCCGGCACTTTCGAGCTCGACGAGTTCAAGCTGCTGCGCTTCGATACCCGCCGTGGCGGCTTCGGCCCGTTCTTCAGCCTCGCCTTCCTCGCCGCCATCGCTGCCTTTGGTGCGGCGCGTCTGATTGCGGGGCGGGGCGCGGCGCCTCAAGCGGCTTTACGCATGGCCGACAGCCTTGCAATTTTCAGCGCCGGCCTGCTTCTCATATCCATGTTTTTTCCGGAAAGCTGGTGGGCCCGATATGTGCCCTTCGCGTGGGCAATTCCGGTTCTGCTGACCGTGGCGGCACTTTTTCCGGCTGTCTCAGGTGCGCCGCGGCTCGTGGTGCGCGCTCTTGTCCTTGTCACGCTGCTTGCCCTTTGCGGCAATCTCCTCGCCGCGACGGCCGGCGCGTTTCGCGAGGGCCGCCTCCTCTATAATCGCATGCAGCAGATTGAAAAGCTGGACGCCTACCCTAGTATCAAGCTGTTGATGTTTTATGATCCTCCGGCCATTCAGGATCAGCATTCATTTACGACCCAGAGCGGCCTTTCGGTCTGGACCCGGTTGCTGGCCGATCGCGGCATCGCGACGGAAATAACCCGCGAACTCACGCAGTTCGACTGTGATATAGCGGATTATCTGAATGGCGGCGTCTACTGGTGCATCGTGATTGACGATATGCAGCCATCGGCGCCTTGAGGCCGTCCGCCTCGACTTCCTCTCGGGGGTGTATCTGGACGAAAGGAAGCGACATGAGTATAGAGATGGATACCTTCGAGAAAGCCAAGCTCAACCCAAGCTCGGTTTTCGATACGCCCGAGGAGGTGACCGCGAGCAGCGATTTCACGCTGGAACAGAAAGTCGAAATTCTTCGCAACTGGGCCTATGACGCGAATGAACTCCTGGTTGCCGAGGAAGAGAATATGGGCGATGGCGAGCCGGCCATGCTGGGGCGCATTCTGAAAGAACTGAACCGGCTCGGCGGCGGCCATGATTCCAGCCACTCCCCCGCCCACAAGCAGGGCGGCATCGCCCGCGAGGATGTCGGCAAAAAGTAAATCCACGAAGCGGGCAGTCCGCTGAGACGCGGACGGCCCCTTTCCCGCTTCCTCTCCGGCGCGAAAAGTGTCATGGTGGATCCGGTCAGTTATTTGACGCCGTTTGGAGAGGGTGTGAGATGGGTGACGATGGCATCAGTTTCGAGAGCGCGAAGCTTAATCCGAGTGCAGCCTTTGGGACCCCGGAGAAAGTCGCAGACTATCCGGCCTTTACCCTTGATCAGAAAATAGAGATCCTGCGCCGCTGGGCGTATGATGCGAATGAACTGTCGGTCGCCGAGGAAGAAGGCATGGGGGCGGGAGAGCCCTCGCTCACCGATCGCGTCTACAAGGAACTCAACCGGCTGACCGGCGGCTTTCGCAGCGATATCTCGCCGCCGACAAAGCACGGCGGCGTGCCCCGCTCGCGCCTGTCATAACGCGCCTAACGCCGCGCCGTCAGGATGGCCCGGTCGTCCACCATCAGAAGCAGCGCACCGGTTTCATCGATGCGAAAGCGGTTTACCGATGACAGCGCCTGCAGGAACGCATGCTCCTGCTTCATCAGCGGCTCGGCGCAGGCCATCATCGTGCCGACCAGCGGACCGATGGTGATTTTCCCCTCCCCGTCGATGGTGAAATTTCCGCCATAGCCATTGCAGCCGGATGTGCCGGCGATATTGCCCTCGCCCGTCACGGAAATGGTGATGTGGCTGTTGTCGACGAGACGCTGCCCGTTGACATCCTCAACTTGCCATTCCGCGTCGGTCAACAGATCCATCGTCTCCCCGCCGCAGCCCCGCAACCGCTCGGTCGCTGTCGTGAGCTCCACTTTCTGCGGATACGGGCGACCGCTCATATCATCCTCACACATACCGTCCTGAACGGTGAGGGTGAGCGCAAAGCGGGGAAATTCATAGCGATAGGCGCCGCTCTCAATCGTCGGTGCCGGCAGCGGCAGATCGAGCGTCTCGGAGCCGTAGTTGAGCGTGAAGGATGCCCGCCCGTCCTTGATGGCAACCAGCCAGCCGGGTTCATTTCCCCGCGCCGTCCAGCCGGCGGTCTCCGCGGCCCTGATGTCGCACTCGACATACTCCCGATCATCGATCTTGACGCGCGCCTTCGTGCCCTTGTTCCAGATCATGACGCGGCCATCGGCGCTCTCAAAGCGCGCACCGGAGGCGGAGATCGTTTGCGGCAGTTCGATAATATTCTCGCCCGTATCAAGCCACGCCATGCCGTCTTCGAACTCAAGGCGGAACGTCCGGTCAATGCAGGTCATGACATGCGCAAAATCCGAAGCGACATAGCCTTTGAGGAGGATGTCGCCGAGATCATAGGGCGCATGACCCGGCGGAATATCGTGGCGCTCGCTCATCCAGCGCCTCTTGCCGTTCATCAGGATCGATACCTGCAGGCTCGCGCGCACATCGGCGGGAAGCGTAAGCCGGAAGGGAAGCGGCACCTGTTCCCCGTTCGTTATATGGCGCTCCGCGGCGAGCGGCGTCTTTTCAAACCCCGTCGCCTCGACCACCAGCTCCGCGCCCGGCGGCAGCGCGATGCGTTCGCGGTAGCTGGCGCTTCCCGTGACGTCGCGCGTCTCCGCTGCACCGGCAGGCACCGTCACAACGACCAGCACCAGCGGCAAGAGATATCGCAATAATGTTGTCCGGATCATTCCCCCATCCTTTCATGGAGACGCACTCTCTCTCGCGCCAAGCAGGCCGCGCGGCGGCGCGCACGACTCATTTTCGCCGCTTCCGCCGCAGGTGACGCCAGCCCTTGAACAGGCTGCGCTTGCTTAGCGGTTCAAATATGGCGTCACTGCCTTCGGGATCAAGTATCTGATTGTCGGCGAGCCATTCCGCAACACCGTTGATGTCGGGTATCTTGAAGGGGACAAGGGTTCGCCCCGTCGTCTCACGGCAGAGGCCTTCAATGGTTCTGATGAGCGAGCCGCTCTCCTCAAGGCGCGCGGCCACCCTCTCCTCATCCGCCGCCAGATGCTCCGCGATCAGGCCGTTGCGAAGCGCCGCGATGCGGCTTTCGATCCCCGCATTTCCAGGCGCATCGGCCGCAACAACGACATCGCATTCGCTATCAAGGCGCAGCGAGCGGTTGTTGAAATTCGACGATCCGACGCGAAGATAATGATCGTCGACAACCATCACCTTGGCATGGACGTAAATCGCCGCGCCGTTCGCGGTGACCGGGCAATAGACCCGGAGCCGGTCATGTTCATCAATGCGCCGCAGCGCCTCGATCAGGCGCGCACGGGCCGAATCCATGGCGAGCGGTTCCAGCCAGCCCTCCGTTGAGACCGGATTGACGATGACAATTTCGGGCCCGTCCGCCTCAACCAGCCGCCGGGCGATCGCATGGGCGATGCGGCGGGAGGCGAAATACTGGCTTTCCGCATAGATCCAGCGCTTCGCCCGGGAGATAAGATCGATATACATCTCCTCGATCTCATAGACCGGCGCAATATCGGCCATTTCCGGGCGGGTTCGCGCGATGGCGAGACAGACATTCTCGAACGCCGGGACAAGATCATCAGGCCAGCAGTCATGCTCGCGCCCGGCTGGCGTCAGCTTTTCGCCCGTCGCGATCGTCCAGCGCTTGCGGGCAAGATCGCCCATCGCCCGCGCCGCCGCGCCGTCGAAGGCGCTGGTCGCATCATGCCAGGGCTCATACGGCTTTCCGTTCGGGTTGCGGCGGCCCGGATCGTCATCGAGATGCTCGCGGCGGTCCCATCGCCCTGCCGTCATGTCGATGCCGCCGCAAAAGGCGATGCAATCGTCGATCACGACGATTTTCTGGTGATGCGACGCGGCAAGCGGATGGGCGCCATCCAGCTTGAGGGTAATGCGCTTGTGCCATTTCCAGCGGAGGATGGTGAAAAGAGTGGTGCCGCGGAACAGCGCCTTGATGGCGCCCGTATCCCAGCGCAGCAATCGGATCTCAAGGTTTGGCGAGCGGTCGGCGAGCCAGAGAATGAAATCGCCGAGTTTCTCCGGCCCCTCGCCTGCGTCATCACCGAAACGGATGCGGGAATCGAAATCCCATCCGATCAGATAGATGCTGTGCCGCGCCTTCAGCATGGCCTTGCGCGCCACGACGAAATAATCAGCCGCATCGACAATGAACGCAAAGCGCTCCGCCGTCTCCGCCCGCCAGTGGTTTACCTTGCGCTCCAAAAGTGCCGATGTCATGAACGGCTCCGCTTCATTTTGCTGTCAATGCAGCAGCTTTCCTGCCGACTGATCCGACGGTGCCAGGACGGGGAACGGGCATCTCCGCCTTATGACGGCCGCCGCCCGCAGCGTGAGGCGATTTTCGCACAGATGCCGGATGCGGGCAAACGCTCTGTGTGGTGCCAAGGCGCCGGGCGCGCCCTCAGGCTCCGTCCGCCTCCGGCTCGACCGTGAGATCGATGCCTCTGTCGCGGAACACCTCCTGCAGTACGGCGGCGGCGTTCAGGGCTTTCGGCATTCCGGCATAAATCATGGTGATATAGACAACCTCGACCAGCTCTTCGGGCTTGACGCCGACATTGAGCGCGCCCGCGAAATGAATTTTAAGCTGCGGCGCGAGCATGCCTTGCGCGGCAAGCGCGGTCACCGTCATGAGCTGGCGCATGCAGGGCGTGATGACGTTCCGCGAGAGTACTTCACCATAGGCAAAATCGACAACGCCGGAGGTCAGCGCCGGGAATTCCTTGAGGCGTCTCAGGATGCCCGTTCCGTCAGAATCTGTGAGGGCACCAAGCGTTTTCAGGCCTTTTTTCCGGCGTTCTTCCATTTTATTTTTCTCCCTTATTCGCAACAGAAACAATCGACATGCCGGTGCGCGGGCGACCAGAAATTCGCCGCAGCGCGAGACGGCTGAAAGCCCCGCTCGCTGGTCCTTTCACGCATAAGAAGGCCTCAGCGATCACCGCCTGTCAACCGGGAATTCGCGCCGGTTTCCGCGACATTCTGGTGCGGAAACTTGCACAAATTTCAACCGGAATTTACTAAAAAATGGCGCAAAAGGTTGACCTTGCGAAAAATGTGGCGATATAATGGCGTAGAACGAACAGGGAATACATCCCTCACCTGACGCAACGTGTCAGGTCATTTTCGCCCGACGCGCTGCGTCGCAAAACAGCCGAGGAGAACACGCTATAATGAAAGTCGTGCCATTTTGGCATGGTTTTTATTTGTTCTATACACGGGATTTATGAAGCCAAAAATACACGGAAAAGATTTATATAAAGTATTTGGGGACGATGTCACAACTGCCCTTGATCTTCTGAAAGCAAGGCAGAGCAAAGATGAAATATTTGCCGCCACCGGACAGACGGTCGGCGTTCGCAACGTCTCCTTCCAGGTTGCCGAAGGTGAGATATTTGTCGTTATGGGGCTTTCGGGCTCCGGCAAGTCCACTCTGGTCCGCATGATCAACGGTCTGATCACCCCAAGCGCCGGGGAAATTCTCATAGATGACATCAATGTCGCCAGCTGCTCGGCCGAAGAGCTTCGCAGCGTCAGGCGTGACAAGGTCGCTATGGTGTTTCAGCATTTCGCCCTGTTCCCCCATAAAACGGTGGCCGAGAATGTTGCGTTCGGACTGAAAATCAAAGGGATGAAACCACCGGAACGGCGCGCGCGCGCCCAGGCCGCCCTTGAGCAGGTCGGACTCGGCGCGCGCGGTGACAGCTACCCGGACGAACTGTCCGGCGGCATGCAGCAACGGGTCGGTCTTGCGCGCGGCCTTGCATCGGAGCCGGAAATTCTGCTGATGGATGAGCCTTTCAGCGCCCTAGACCCGCTGATCCGCAGCGACATGCAGCAGGAACTGCTCGAACTTCAGCGCACCCTCAAGAAGACCATCGTCTTCATCACCCACGACCTCAACGAGGCAATGGCGCTCGGCAACACCATCGCCATCATGCATGACGGCGAAATCGCCCAGATCGGCACGGCCGAGGAAATCGTCGGCTCCCCCGCCGATGATTACGTTGCCGCCTTCACGCGCGATATCGACCGCTCCCAGGTCTTTGCCGCCGCCTCCATCGCCCGCCCGGCCGACCCCGTTGACCTTGCCACCGACGATGTCACCTGCGCCATGACGCGCATGGAGGAAATGGACGTCAACGCCGTCCATGTCGTCGATGACGGAAAACTGACCGGCATCATCAGCTACCAGGCGGCGAACGCCGCCCACCGCGACGGGCTAGAACTGAAAGATGCGCTCGAGGAAGAGTTCCCGGCCGCGACGCCGGAGTGCATGTTGAACGATCTTTATCCGCTTGCCGAAAGCGGCCTTCCCATTGCGCTGATGGACGAGAAGGGCAAGCTCACCGGCATTGTCCGCCCGCAGGACGTCTTTCACCAGCTGACCGCAACAGAGGAGAAGGAATAAGCCATGAGCCCCTCTGATTTTGTCTCACTGCCCTTCGATGACTGGGTCAATATGTTTGTCCGCGATTGGCTGGTGCCGAATTTCCGGACTGTATTCCGCTCCATGCAATGGCCGGTCACGCAGGTCCTGCACGCCCTGACCGCCTTCCTGAACGCAACGCCGATGCTGGTATTCACAGCGGTCCTCTCGCTCATTTCATGGCGGACCGCAGGGCGGGGCGTCGCTATCTTCACGCTGATCGCGCTCTGTTTCATTGACGTGATCGGACTTTGGCCGCAAACCATGACAACGCTTGCCATGGTAGTGACAGCGGTCTTTTTCTGCGTCGTGATCGGGATCCCGCTTGGCGTCCTGACCGCGCGGAGCGATATTTTCCGCGCCGTGATGCGTCCCGTCCTCGACGTCATGCAGACAATTCCGTCATTCGTCTATCTGGTGCCGATCGTGATGCTTTTCGGCGTCGGCGTCGTGCCGGGGATCTTCGCGACCATCATCTTCGCGCTCCCGCCGATCATCCGATTGACCGATCTCGGCATCCGCAATGTCCGCGAAGACCTCACCGAGGCGGCCACCGCATTCGGGGCGACACCCTGGCAGATGCTGATCGAGGTGCAGTTTCCGCTGGCGCTTCGCACGATCATGGCCGGCCTTAACCAGACGCTGATGCTCGCGCTTTCCATGGTGGTTATCGCCGCGATGATTGGCGCCGGCGGCCTTGGGCTTGTCGTATTCACCGGCCTTGGGCGGCTCGACGTCGGCAACGCGACCGCGGGCGGCGTCGGCATCGTTCTGCTGGCCATCATTCTCGACCGCATAAGCCAGTCGCTTGGCGAGGCCCGCGCGGTGCGAAGCCCGTCGCTTCTCGCAACGCTGCGGTCACTGTTCTCGCTGCGGCCATCGAGGCCGGCGGCGAAAGTTGAAAAGGCGGGCTGATCCCGCCGCACCGCGTCCTGCGCGGTTCCCATGTCCCCGTTACAACAAGAAACGGGACGCAAGAAGAAGACAAGGAGACTATCTATGAAGACTTCATCCATTTCGCGCCTTCTGGCTGTTGCGCTATCGGCAAGCGTTTCGCTCGCCGCACCGGCAGCATTCGCCAATGACGCGCCGGGAGACGGTGTCACCGTCAAAATGGCGCAGGCGACCTGGGATACCGGCTGGTTCCCCGCCGCGATCTATAAGGCGATGCTGGAAAAGCTCGGCTATAACGTGGAGGGGCCGACCACGCTCGACAACCCGCCCTTCTATCAGGCGGTCGCGCAGGGTGATCTCGATTTCTGGGTCAACGGCTGGTTCCCGACGCATAATTCCTATGAAAGCACCTATTCGCAGGGAGCCGAGCTGGTTGGTTACGTTGCTAAGGGCGGCGCCCTTGAAGGCTATCTCGTCGACAAGGCATCCGTTGAGAAATTCAATATCAAGTCACTTGAGGACTTCAAGCGCGACGAGGTGAAGGAAGCCTTTGATCGCGACGGCGATGGCAAGGCTGACCTCGTCGCCTGCCCGCCGGGCTGGGGCTGCGAGATCAATATCGCGCATCATCTCGACGTCTATGGCCTGAACGATCATATCAACCCGATCAAGGCGAGCTACACGGCCTCGATGGCTGATGCAGTGGCGGCCTACGGCGAGGGCAAATCGATCCTTTTCTACACCTGGACGCCGAACTGGACGGTAAATGCGCTTAAGCCCGGCAAAGATGTGATGTGGATCGAGGTGCCGGAAGTCAACCTGCCGGAAGTCTCGAAAGATCTTGAGGAATTCGCCGTGCTGGAAGGCGTTGAGGGCTGCGTCAACGACCCCTGCATGCTCGGCTTCCCGGCCAATGACATCCGCCCTGTCGTGAACAGCGCGTTCCTGGAGAAAAATCCGGCGATCCGCAAACTGCTTGAGGTTGCCTCCATTCCGATTGCCGATATTTTTGCCCAGAACGCAAAGATGAATGACGGCGAAGGCGATCCGGAAGACGTCACCCGTCATGCTGCCGAGTGGATCGAGGCCAATGCCGATCTCGTGAACGGCTGGCGGGGTGAGGCGCGCGCGGCGGCCAACTGATCCAACCGGTCAGAATGCATGCGGCGGTGCGGCAACGCGCCGCCGTTTTTGTTGCCCGCCCGATACCCGGATAGAGACGATAACGGCTTGTCGCCGCCCGCTCCCCGCGTTAGCGTTGCGTGAAATAACAAAAGGCATCGAGATCATATGATGAACAAAAGGCCATTGGGGAATACGGGCATCAATGTCTCGCCGCTCATTCTCGGCGGCAATGTTTTCGGCTGGACCGCGGATCGGACACGCTCGTTCGAGCTGCTCGACCGGTTCCTTGACGCGGGCTTTGAAGCTATTGACACTGCCGATATCTATTCGACCTGGGCGCCCGGCAACCGGGGCGGCGAGTCCGAGCGCATTATCGGCGAGTGGATGGCGTCACGGCGCAGTCGCGAGCGGGTCATTGTCATTACGAAGGTTGGCATGGAACTGGCCCCCGATGAGAAAGGGCTATCGGCAGCGTGGATCACGAAGGCCGTGGAGGGGTCCCTGCGCCGCCTTCAAACCGACCGGATCGATGTCTATTTCTCGCACATCTTCGATGATAACGTGCCAGTCGAGGAGACGCTCGGGGCCTATGAACGCCTGATTGCCGCAGGGAAAGTGCACGCGATAGGCGCGTCCAACCACTCGCCTGACCAACTGAAACATGCCCTTGACGTTGCCCGGCGGACAGGCCTCCCTCGCTATAGCGTTCTGCAACCCCTCTACAATCTTTATGACCGGGCCGCATTTGAAGAGGGCTTGCGCGATCTTGCGCGTAGCGAAGGGCTCGGGGTCATTCCCTATTTCGGTATTGCACGGGGATTTCTGAGCGGTAAATACCGAACGGCGGGTGATTTATCCAAGAGCCCGCGCGGCGGCGGCATTGCCACTTACATGAATGCCCGCGGCATGGCCATTCTCAAAGCCCTCGATGAGGTGGCGGCGGCGCACGGCGCAAGACCGGCCGAGGTTGCACTGGCCTGGCTGATGGCGCGCGAAGGCGTCACTGCCCCGATCGCAAGCGCAACCCGTCTCGATCAGCTCGAAAGCCTGATGTCCGCGACCCGCCTTTCACTCTCCGAGGCAGAGATCAACGATCTAGATCAGGCAAGCAGCTATTAGTGAAAGTCGTCGTGAAAGGGACTACAGGAGACAGGAGGGCGGATAGAGAAGACGGCGCCGCCTTCTCTATCCGGGCTGTCGTCAGACATCGTTCGGAAGGACAGTCAACACCCTGGCAACGAAGTCGTGATATTCCTGCATATAGGTGCGGAGGAAATCCCGGGTCGATTCCACCGTGACGTCATCGTCATCGTTGATCATGCCGGGCTTGAACTGGATATAGGCTTCCGGCGCATTCATCTGCGGCGCGTTACAGAAGCTGAGAACGCTGCGGAGATTCTGCTGCGCAACCGCGGTCCCGATGGCGCCGGGCGATGCACCGATCACTGCGGTCGGCTTGCGGGAGAAGGCGTTCGTCCCGTAGGGACGGCTCGCCCAGTCGATAGCATTTTTAAGCCCGCCCGGGATCGAACGGTTATATTCCGGCGTCACAAACAGGATCCCGTCCGAGGATTTGATCGCCTCCTTGAAGTCGCGCGCCACCTGTGGGAAGTCATCATCGTAGTCGTAACTATAGAGCGGCAGATCCTTGAAGGAAATTTCCTTGAACTCCAGCGTGGACGGCGCAAGCTTGATCAGCGCCTGCGCGAGCTTTCGATTGATCGACCCCTTCGCGAGGCTGCCGATCAGATAGCCGATTTTATACGTCCTCATTGTATGCCCTTCCGTTATACATCAAAAGAATAGCGCTCTGCCGGGGCCGCAAGACGCCGGCAGAGCTGTTGATAAGGCAGGTCAGCCCTCGCCCATGCCTTCGGCGGGTTTATCACCCGCGCCTGCGCGAACCTTCTGTTCGATCCGCTTGCCGATTTCGGCGTCGATCGATTTCCAGTAGTCGAACGCCCGCTCGAGGACCGGCGAGCGGACACCGCCAAGCAGACTGCCCGCGACCTGATCAACGAGCGACTGACGCTCGGCATCATTGAAGACCTCGCGGACAAGGATGCCGGGCTGCGTGAAGTCGTCATCCTCGGGGCGCAAGCTGTAGGCGCTCCGCACCATCTCGCCGTCGGCCTCCCAGCCGTCCGCAACCGGCCCGGTTTCATCGGCCCAGGCGCGCCCGCCGCTGTTGGTCGCATAGACCGGCGCGCTGCCGCTATGGTCATAGGTCATCTGGCCGTCGAACATATAGGTGTTGACCGGCACCTTCGGCTTGTTGACGGGCAGCTGATGGAAATTGGTGCCGATCCGGTTACGCTGCGCATCATTATAGGCAAAGGCGCGGCCGAGCAGCATCTTGTCGGGCGAGAGGCCGATGCCGGGCACCGTGTTGCCGGGCGAGAAGGCCGCCTGTTCAATTTCGGCAAAGAAATTTTCCGGATTACGATTGAGGGTCATTGTGCCGACCCGGATCAGCGGATAATCCTTATGCGACCAAGTTTTCGTGAGATCAAAGGGATTGATACGGTAGGTTTTCGCCTCCGCATAAGGCATGATCTGGACCGACATATCCCAGACCGGAAAATCGCCCTTGCTGATCGCCTCAAAGAGATCGCGGCGATGATAATCGGCGTCCGATCCAGCCATTGCCGAAGCTTCCTCATTGGTGAAAAACTGCATGCCCTGCCGGGTGTGGAAATGATATTTCACCCAGAATTTGTCGCCCGTCTTATTGACCCACATATAGGTGTGCGAGCCGTAGCCATTCATATGCCGCCAGGTGCGCGGCAGGCCTCGGACGCCCATCAGATAGGTGACCTGATGCGCGGTTTCAGGGTTGTTGGTCCAGAAATCCCACTGCATGTGATTGTCGCGAAGGCCGGAATCGGGGAGCCGCTTCTGGCTCCGGATGAAGTGCGGAAACTTCATCGGATCGCGCACAAAGAAAATCGGCGTGTTATTGCCGACGAGATCGTAATTCCCCTCATCGGTATAGAATTTGAGCGAGAAGCCGCGCACGTCGCGCCAGGTGTCGGGGCTGCCTGCCTCACCGGCAACGGTCGAGAAGCGCGCCAGCATATCCGTCCTGACCCCCTTCTGAAAGAGCGCGGCCATGGTATAGGCCGAGACATCTTCCGTCGTTTCGAAAACGCCGAATGCGCCGGAGCCCTTGGCGTGCGGCTGACGTTCCGGCACTTTCTCGCGATTGAAATGCGCCATCTGCTCAAGAAAATGAACGTCATGAAGCAAAATCGGGCCGTCCGGGCCGATCGTCAGGGAATTTCGGTCGCTTGGTGCAGGCGCGCCCGTGCTCATTGTTGAGCCCTTCGATTTATTTGGCAAAACCCTCTCCTTATATCAGACTAATTGATTGAGTGACCGCAACAATACGCGAATGCAAGCGTATTACTTAAACATAGCGTAGCCCTTCCCCAAATCAATCGTCTGCCAGGCGTCGGCGGCACGAAAGAGGCGGAAGAACTCCAGCGGCGAGAAGGCCCAAATAGAGTATCGCATGCGCCATCGCCCATTCTTCGCTCGAACGCTGTCGAAGTCAGGAAGCCGCTTGAGATACGCCTGCAAGTAGCGTTCGTTGCATAGGACTCGCGGCGTACTCCTCGGCCATCGAACTTAGAACGAGTCTCTCGTCGCCGAGCGCCCTGTGCAGAGAAAACTCTACAAATTAATAAAAAATTCATCCTAATATCCGACAATACCGGCTTCACTTTGAATAATAAAATCCGGAGTCCGTATCAATGCAGATCAGCCTTCTGCACCGTGTCAACATCCTTCGCGCCGCCGTTATCGCCAGCCTGTTATCGCTTGGCGGATGTTTCACTCCAATTGTGACGAGCAGCGGTTCATTTGGTGACTTCAGCCGCCTTGATCCGCAAAGCCAACGCCAGCAGGTCAAGACCAGCGAAAATCCGGATAAATTGTTCGAAGCGCTGGTTTACGGCCTGGTCTCGGACCGGACCGATCTTGTAGCGGAAGCGCTGAACAGCGGAGCGGATCCGAACCGCGGTTTGAGTTGGGAGTTGATCCGGCAAACCGAATTGATTGAATATGAAAAAGAGACCCGGGCACCGGTTACGGACAAGGTCTGGGAAGATGGGGGGCCGCTGACCGCATATTCCTTTCTGCTCGGCGGATGGTGTAACGAGACCGAAAAGACCACGGGACGTTGCGTCCTGAAAGGGCCCTGGTCAGTCTATGACGTGCCCTCAACGCTGTTTCCGGTGTTCGCCCTCGTCCGCAGCCCCGAAGCCGTTGATCTCATGCTCCGCCATGGGGCGAAGACGGATCAGGAGCTTCTGGATGGCACCTTTCACGCGGCGGCCCGCTTCGGCGAAGTGGCGCTCATGCAGCGGCTTGTGGAAATGGGTGCCCGGCCGGATGCCATGGGCGTTGACGGGATGTTTCCCTTGCACCGCGCCGCGCAATTCGGACATGCGGAAGCAATTGCCTGGCTGCTGGATCAGGGGATAGACCCGAATACCGGCAGCGCCGCAGTTGAGCCCGTTGCCGCCCCGGCAGGCGGTCGCCTGTATCGCGGTCCTGGTATCGGTCAGGCAGGCGTGACGCCGCTGCATATCGTCGCGGCCAACGGGGTACGGGACATGAAATACGACCAAAAAGACCTGCAACCGCTGATCGGTGGTGTGGTACCGGGTGCCCCGGGGGCGCAGGCCGGTCTTCAGGCGGGCGATATGATCCGGGCCATTAACGGCCAGCCCATCAATTCTTTCAAGGATTTTGTCGACATTGTCCGCGCCTCTCCCGGGGTTCCGCTGTCTGTTCGGATCGAGCGGCAGGGGCAGCTCTATGACACCCGTCTCACACCGTCCGGCCCCGTGGGCGGCGCAGGCCGTGGCGCCTCCGGCGCAGTCGGGGCTTCCTCAGGAGCTATCGCCATCGGTCAGCAGACAATTGGCAAGGCATGGGTGACCGGCGAGCTATGGCGTCCGGACTGGCGCACTTATTATACCTACAACGAAGGATACCGGGAATCGCTGGAGCTTCTGATCGCGGCCGGGGCCTATATGGATGCCCGGGCAAACTGGCGCGTGATGCCGAGCTGGTGGAACGCCACCGGCAATCTCGCTGCTTTTGACCAGACGCCCCTGCATGTCGCTTATGATAAGGCTTCTTTCGATATTGTCGAAGGTCTGATTGACAATGGCGCGGATGAAGACGCGCGCCTCGCGACAGGAGAAACGCCAAAACAAACCTCAGGCAAAGAAAACCTGGCGGTTCAGACGGAGGTCTGGCGTTATGAGCAAGAGCAGCGCATGGCCCAGGTCCGGCAACGGCAGCAGGATAATGCATCAGATAACAGTTTCGCCAAGATGATTGCCCTCGGCGGGGCGGCCGCTATAACGGCCTATGGCGCCGGTCAGGGCATGGGCGCCGAATCCCTCACCATGGGTGCCGGCATGGCGGCAGATATTCTAAGTGATGGCAAGGCAGGCGGCATTGATACCGCGCGCGACGCCTTGCAAAATCACGCCGCAACGCAGCGCCAGATGGCATCGCCCTTAACGCCCGTCATGCCGCCCGCGTCATCGCCTGTTTCCTCGGCGTCCCCGCCCGCATCATCCGGGCCCGCCGCGACCGCCACCACGCCCCTTTCCCTGCCCGGGCAGGTGGCAGGAGCCTGTGAAAACACATTATCCATCGGTTCAGTGCAGCATTCCTTCCTGCAGCTTTCCCTGCCAAGCGGCAGCCGGATTGCCGTGCAGGCCTCCGTCCATCCCGCACAAGGCGGGCGGGCCGTGCGGCTTGAAAGTGTGGGGAGCGTCGGCAATGCCAGCCGGGTTGTCGCGCAAATCCTCATTCCAGGCAACGCTTCCGCGCCGGCAAACCTGACTGTCATGGACGACAATACAGTCCCCGGCCTTGAAAATGGCGCCGTTGGGACATTGGATGTGTATCGCGGCCGGGAATATGCCAACTTCCGCAGCAATTTCGATTATGGCCGGAACCGCACCATGGGGTCCGTCCAACTGCTGGAGACGGGCACACAATTGCGCGGCACTTTCAGCTTCGAGGCGGTTGAGGATGGGTATCCCCGGCGCGGCAATCAGTATCGGGCGGATATTGCGGGCAGCTTCTGCGTCTCCTGATGCGGATGATGATCGAGACGGACGATAAGCCCTGCGCCCTCTCGATCCCACCCATCCCGCAGCCTATACGGGCGCTCCACCAAATCCTCCTGACCCGCTGGCACGGGCTTCTGCGGACCAGATTGGCCGGTTGATGAGTTATCCCTATATGCTTCCAGGCCACAGAAAACGGCTTAGCGTTTTATTGCTAAGCCGTTGATATTATTGGTTGCGGGGAGAGGATTTGAACCTCTGACCTTCAGGTTATGAGCCTGACGAGCTACC
>JRYH01000658.1_pt1 | contig 104639 bp, 85 predicted proteins | sample 235351 | NCBI WGS metagenome assembly JRYH01 (sample SAMN03074221, study PRJNA261480) | activated sludge metagenome | biome: Wastewater Treatment Plant; feature: Wastewater; material: Activated sludge; isolation source: activated biomass of a wastewater treatment plant treating wastewater... ... | reverse complement strand
CTTGATCACCAGCTTTATGAAAACCGCGAGCATTTCGAGGGGCAGCTCCAAAGCGTGCTCGAAATGTCGAAGATCGATCTTGTCGCACTCGCCGGCTTTATGCGGCTCATGACGCCCGGCTTCGTCGAGCGCTGGCGCGGACGCATGCTCAACATCCACCCCTCGCTTCTACCGCTGTTCAAGGGCTTGCGCACGCACGAGCAGGCGCTTGCCGCCGGCGTCCGCATCTCGGGTTGCACGGTCCACTTCGTGAGTCCCGAAATGGACGCCGGGCCGATCATCGCCCAGGCCGCCGTTCCGGTTCTGCCCGCAGATACCCCTGAAACCCTGGCCGCGCGCGTGCTCGAGGCGGAGCACCGGCTCTATCCGCAGGCGCTCTCGCTTGTTGCGCAGGATCAAATATCGCTGAACGCTGATTCGATAGCATTCCAACGTGTTGGTTCTGAAGGGATTAACCACGCGGACGCGCTTTTCTCGCCTTCGCTCTGAGAGGCGGATAGTGAACGCCGTGCGGCGCTGCGTCCGCTAAGCCACAGGGCGATGCTGCCGCATGGACAGCTAAAAAAGCTAAGCGGTAAGCTAAGTTATTCGAACCTCACCGACCGTAGCCGCCGGAACACCAAGGCCCGGGTGTTCGTATGCTATGTGTCGTCCATGTGGCCGTTGAAGACGGCGGGGCGCGACGGCGTTTGGCAAGCGGCCCGCAGAATGGGGCTTCAAAGCTGAGCGAGAGTTCAGAGGCAGCCGCCCTGCGCGGCCTGCCGAGGAACCATCTTCGCTAGCATAATTTCATCGGACCGCCGAAAGACCCGGCCGCCCGATCCGGAGACGACTTCGCATGACTGCAGAATCGATTGAACGACAGCCAAGCCTCGGCCTCGGGGACGAGAGCAGCATTTGGTTCAACCTTTCTCCGTTGCTCAAGGACCCGGAGAACCCGATGCGTCTGCTCATGCAGATGGCGGAGCGCTACGGTCCCGTCATTCCGGTCAACATGGCCAACCAGCGCGTCGTGCTCGTCACCGAGCCCGAGTACTTCAAGCACGTGCTGGTCACGAAGGTCGACAACTACGTCAAGTATTTCGACGGATTGAAGCCGATTTTCGGCAAATCCATGATCACGCACGATGGCGCGCTCTGGCAGAAGATCCGCATGCCGCAGCAGCCGGCGTTCCATCCGGACACGTTCACCGACTACATCCCCTATTTCATCGAGGCCATTAAGATGAAGATGGCCAACTGGGGAGAGCTCGCGAAAACGGGCGAGACGTTCGAGATGGTCGAGCAGACCTGGACCCTCGCCGCCGACATGATCTGCAAGGCGCTGTTCGATCGCGACATGCCGTTCAACCCGCACCTGGTCTTCAAGTGCGTGAAAACCTACACGGACGTCTCGAACCACAAGGACATCCGTCTCAAGCGGCAAGCCGACGCCCTGTTCGAGGTCGGCGAGGAAGATACTGCCAAGGCCGTCGAGACCTGGTGGAGCGTACCGCCGGCGGTCTTCGCAGCTGATCCGCGAGAGCATCGCGAGAAGACGCTGCTGAAGATGATTCAGGCCGCCGCCGCCGACCCCAACATACCGGAGTTCGACGAGCAGCAGGCGATCGACGAGATCAAGCAGTATCTTTGGGCCGGCACCGAGACGACCGCTCTGACGCTCGCCTGGTCGATGTACCTCACCGCGACCCATCCGGAAGCCGCCGAGCGCATCCGCCGCGAGGGCGAGGCCGTTTACGGCGACCGCGAGCCGACGGCTGCCGACTATTCGGCGCTCCAGTACACGCGCGCCGTCATCCAGGAGACGATGCGGCTCTATCCGCCGGTGTGGAGCCTCATCCGCATCGCCAAGGAAGCCGATGTGATCGCCGGCAAGGAAATCAATCCGGGCGACCGCATCGTGCTGTTCGGCTACGGCGCTCACCACAACCCCAAGTTCTGGAAGGACCCGGAGACGTTCCTTCCTGAGCGGTGGATGGACAAGACGCACAAGCAGGTGAAGTACAGCTACCTTCCGTTCGGGGCCGGCAAGCGCTCCTGCATCGGCGGGGCCATGAGCCAGGTGGAGAATACGCTGGCGCTCTCCATCCTGCTTCGCCGCTTCCGTCCCGAGTATGTCGGGCTTCAGCCGCCCGGCATCAACGCCACGGTGACGCTGACTCCGCGCGGCGGCCTGCTGTTCCGCGTTCGCGAGCTGAGCTGAGCTGAGCGTTCACAAAAAAATCCGCATAAAAAAACGGGCCCTTTCCGGGGCCCGTTTTTCTTTCGGCGCTGCCTGATTTAGCCGACGATTTCTTTGGCAACGAAGTTGAGCTTGATCTCGCGCGAAGCGGACTTCGGGCTATCCGAGCCGTGCACGGAGTTCTCGCCCTTGGAGAGCGCAAACTTCTTGCGGATGGTGCCGCGCTTGGCCTCGGCCGGATCCGTCGCACCCATGATCTCGCGATAACGCGCGATCGCGTCCTCGCCCTCGAGCACCTGCAGCACGATCGGCCCCGAGGTCATGAAATCGACCAGTTCCTTGAAGAAGGGGCGATCCTTGTGCTCGGCGTAGAATTCCCGCGCGAGCGTCTTCGTCCATTTAACGCGCTTCTGCGCGACGATGCGCAGGCCCGCCTTCTCGATGACGGCGTTGATCTCGCCGGTGAGATTGCGTTGCGTGGCGTCGGGTTTGATGATTGAAAAAGTGCGCTCTATGGCCATCGTTCGTCTCTTGAGCCCTCATTGAAGTCGAATTTTGGGTTGCGCCCAGGCGGCTTACAGGGCGCTCGCGGACAAGCCGGAAGGCAGCGCCTTAACGCAGCCAACATTCACGTTTTGCAAATGGGCGGAAATGCCCTGCAAAAGCCCGGATTGGGTGTTGATCAGTCCGCAATGTGCGGCAATCGCACAGACTGTCCGAACTGTCCATCGCTATCGCGTGAAATCTGAGGGATTTATCGCGGACATTCCTGTGGATGGTCGCGCAGCGGCTGCCGCAAGGCGCCGGGGACCGGGGACAAGCGGGTAAGGATAAGGGAATCGGAACCGGAGAGGTTTGAGGCGCGCGACGGCTTGAACCGGCTTTCTCACATCATGGTATGATTGGGCATGAGCGGATCAGACGCAGACATTCAGTGGTTCATCGCTCGGGACGGCAAGCAGCACGGCCCCGTTTCGGATTTCGAACTCAAGAAGATCATCGAGCTGGGCCATCTGAAACCGGGCGACCTCGTCTGGCGCCAGGGATTTACCGATTGGCGGACCGCCGCCTCCGTATTTCCGCAGTTCGCAGGAAGCAACGGCCCTCCACCGCCTGAGCAGCAGGCCACCTCTAAGACCGTAGAAAAGAAAGCCGCTGCTGCGGCGGCGTCCGAGCCGGGCTCGCAGCCAGCCGCCCACGGCACCACAAGCCAGCAGCAGCCAACCCTTGGCGCGTGGCATCCCCACGCACACGCAACGGAGGCCGGGGACGCGCCGAAGCATCCGAGCGAGGCGGCGGCGCGTATGGAGCACGCAGTCTCGCCCCCATCAGCGGCTGGCCCCGCCGCAGCGGGCAACGCCTCGGCCGCGGCCGCAGCGGCCCGAACGCCGCTCGCCGCCGACAATCGTAAGACCGTGGAGCGCGCCGGCGCCGCACAGCGCTCTTTTCCGGCCTTCACGCGCGGACGCCGGCTGGCCCTGGTCGCCACCGGCCTGCTCGCCATGACCGGCATCGGCGCGTGGTTGAGCAGCCAATATACCGATGAAGTCTTCAGCTATCTGCTGTTCGACGACAGCACCGACGCGGAAACGGCAACCGCCAGCCTCATACCGCAGCCGGAGCACCCGCAGGCGGCAGCCTCCATCGAAACCGCCGCGACCACCGCACCCGTCTCCTCGACGGAGAGCATAGATCGCAGCCTGCAAGGCCGAACCATGTGGGTTGCGGTGAAGCAGGAGTTTCCGGACTGGTATCAGGCCCGCGTCGCCGAGGTGGCGCGCCTTTCCGCACAGAGCGCAGAGCCCGACGAGATTACGCGCTACCTCATCGGCGAGCTGGTCACGCTACGCCGTGAGAACGCCCAGCACGCCCTTGCCGCCAGCACGGCACGCCACAAGCAGCTGGCCACCGCCTTCCTCGCTAATCTGAAGCGCCTTTCCGAGGAAAGCGGCGACGGCTGCTATGATTTCATCTCGAAAGGGGAATCGAGCCCAACCATCGTGGCGCGCCTCGATGATCCCGCCAAGAGTACGGAAATCGAAGCCCAGGTGGTGGCCATCGTCGGCGCCATCGTCGAGGGGCGCAGCCATCCGGCCGAGCATCAGGCTCCCATCAAGACCGATTACGACGTGCTTGCTGGCGAGCTTGGCCGTCTCGGCTGGACCCAGGCCGACATGCAGCTTTTCGCCGACCCCAAGGCGCTGGCCCAGGCTCCTCGCTCACGCGTCTGCAGCATGCTGAAGGACTGGTTCACGGCCCATCTCGCCATCGAGGATCCGAACACGCAGGAGCGCTTGCTGTTCGAGACCTTGAAGCCCGTCATCTCCGGCTAGAGCCGATCTCATTCGGGCGGGCTCACCCGAATGGGTGTGAAGCCGTCTCTCAACTTTGGTGGCCGGGCGCGTGACAAGCCCGCCCTGAGCGGCTATTCGCCTGCAAGCCATGCTGCATATCAACGATCTCACCTACCGCATCGAAGGCAAGCCGATCCTCGAGGCGGCAACGGCCGCCATTCCCGAGGGCCACAAGGTCGGCCTCGTCGGCCGCAACGGCGCGGGTAAGTCGACGCTTCTGAAGCTGATCGGCGGCGATCTCCACGCCGACGAGGGCGGCATCACCGTTCCGCGCGGCGCCCGCATCGGCCGCATCGCCCAGGAAGCGCCCGGCGGCGAGGAGAGCCTGATCGAATGGGTGCTATCGACCGACACCGAGCGTGCCGCCCTGCTCACGGAAGCCGAAACTGCGACCGATCCGACGCGCATCGCCGAAATCCAGATCCGTCTCGCCGACATGCACGCCCACGCCGCGCCCGCCCGCGCCGCCAGCATTCTCGCCGGCCTCGGCTTCGACGAGGAGGCCCAGCAGCGCCCGTGCGGCTCCTTCTCCGGCGGCTGGCGCATGCGTGTGGCGCTCGCCTCCGTGCTGTTCCTCGAGCCCGATATCCTGCTCCTCGACGAGCCGACCAACTATCTCGACCTCGAAGGCACGCTCTGGCTCGAGAGCTATCTCAAGTCCTATCCGCACACGGTGCTAATCGTCAGTCACGACCGCGATCTGCTCAACCGGGCGGCCGAGGCCATCCTGCACCTCGATCGCGGCCGCCTCACCCTCTATTCCGGCGGCTACGACGACTTCGAGGAAACGCGCCGCGCCAGGCAGCGCCTCGAATTGAAGCTCAAGAAAAAGCAGGATGACGAGCGCCGCCGCATCCAGGCGTTCATCGACCGCTTCCGCGCCAAGGCCACCAAGGCCCGGCAGGCGCAGAGCCGCGTCAAGTACCTCTCCAAGATGCAGCCCATCGCCGCGCAGGTGGAAGACCGCGTCGCGCCCTTCGCGCTGCCGAGCCCCGAGAAGCCGCTCGCGAGCCCTCTGATCCGCATCGAGAAGGCCGTCGCCGGCTATGCGCCCGAGCACCCCATCCTGACCAGCCTGGATCTGCGCATCGACCAGGATGACCGCATCGCGCTTCTCGGCGCCAACGGCAACGGCAAGTCGACGTTCGCGAAGCTCGTCGCCGGAAAGCTCGCGCCGCTCTCAGGAAACGTGTTCGGCGCTGGCCGCGTCACGGTCGGCTACTTCGCCCAGCACCAGCTCGACGAACTGAACCCGCAGGCGAGCCCCGTCGATTACATCATCCAGCTGATGCCGGACGCGACGGAAGCGGAACGGCGCACGCGCCTCGGCTCATGGGGCTTCGGCGCCGACAAGGCGGACACGAAGTGCGCCAATCTCTCGGGCGGCGAGAAGGCGCGCCTTTTGCTAGCGCTGACCGCCTTCCACGCCCCGCACCTTCTGATTCTCGACGAGCCGACCAACCATCTCGACGTCGACAGCCGCGAAGCTTTGATCCACGCCATCGCCGAGTATGAAGGCGCGGTGATCCTGATCAGCCACGACCGCCACCTCGTGGAAGCCACCGCCGATCGGCTATGGCTCGTCGCCGACGGCACCGTCCGCGCCTACGACGGCGACATGGATAGCTACCGCGCCGAGCTTCTGGCAGCCCGGTCGCCACGCGCCGAACGGCGCAACGGCTCAGAGCCCTCGGGCGAGGTCCGCACAAGCCGCGCCGACCAGCGCAAAGCCGCCGCCAGCCGCCGGGCCGAGCTCGCACCCTTGAAGAAGGCTATGCAGGCCGCAGAAAAAACCGTCGAGACGCTGACGGCAGAGCTGGCGAAGTTCGATGTCGAGCTCGCGTCTCCCGATCTCTATGCCGACGCGGCGAAAGCAAGCCGCATCTCACAAGAACGCGGCCAGACGGCGAAGCGCCTCGCCGCCGCAGAAGAGGCGTGGCTCGAAGCGACCAGCGCCTACGAGGAAGCCGAGCAGGAGGCGACCGCCTGAACGCCGACGCGCGACGGGTTAGCGGTTAGCCGGCGATCCGTGAGAAGTCGGCGACCGTCTGCGTCGCGGCGCGGATCTCGGAAAGGAGCTTCAGCCGGTTCTCGCGCAACGCCGGATCAGGATCGTTGACCGTCACGTCATCGAAGAAGGTATCGACCGGCGCCCTGAGCTCCGCCAGCGCCTTCATGGCCCCCGCAAAATTCTCGACGTTGATGGCTGCCTGCGTGTCGAACTTGACCTTGGCGATGGCGGCATAAAGACCGCGCTCGGCAGGCTCGGTCATGAGCGCCGGATCCGGCTCGCCGGCATGGCTCCGCTTGTCCTTCTTTTCCTCGATGGCGAGGATGTTGGACGCGCGCTTGACGCCTGCGAGCAGGTTCACGCCGTCGTCCGTCTTGAGGAATTCGCCGAGCGCCTCCACTCGTCTCACGATCAGGGCGAGATCGTCCTGCCCGCCGAGCGAGAACACGGCGTCGATCAGATCGTGCCGGGCGCCCTTGTCCTTGAGATAGACCTTAAGACGGTCGGCGAAGAAGGAGAGGAGATCAGATACGACGACATCCCCTCCCCCCTCGTGGGGGAGGGTTAGGGAGGGGGGGAACCCAGAACGCAAGCCGCCGGGATCTTTCTCACTCGGGCTCTCCCCTTCAGGGGATGGAAGAAGATGATCGCGGATAATCCTCTCGAGCGGCACCCTCAGATCGTTCTCGACCGCGATGCGGATCACGCCGAGCGCCGCACGGCGCAACTGATACGGATCTCCGCTCCCCGTCGGCTTCTCATCGATGGCCCAGAAGCCCACCAGCGTGTCGAGCTTGTCCGCCAGCGCCACGGCGATCCCCACCGCGTCGCCATCCTCCGCCTTGGGCACCGTGTCGGACGGCCCCTTCGGCTTGTAGTGCAGCTCGATGGCCCGCGCGATTTCGGGCTTGGTGCCCACGTGCTCGGCATAGCGGCGCCCCATCAGTCCCTGCAGCTCCGGAAACTCGCCGACCATGCCCGAGACGAGATCCGCCTTGCAGAGCTCCGCCGCGCGCCGCGCATCCTGCGGGTCGGCATCCACCGCGCCCGCAATCTCGAACGCTAGCTCCTTGATCCGCGCCACACGCTCGGCCTGCGTGCCGAGCTTCTCGTGGAACGTGATGCCGGCAAGCGCGCTCGCCATCTCGTGCAGCGGCCGCTTCAGGTCCTGCTCCCAGAAGAACTTGGCATCCGCCAGCCGCGCCCGGATCACCTTCTCGTTGCCGGCAACGATCTCGGCTCCGCCATCTGGCGCCGTCAGATTCGAAACCATGATGAACCGATCGGCGAGGCGGCCCGTCGCCGGGTCCCGCAGCGAGAAGCACTTCTGATGCGTCTTCATCGACGTGATCAGCGCCTCCTCCGGAACGTCGAGGAAGCCGCTATCGAACGTGCCCATGAGCACGACGGGCCATTCGGTGAGACCCGCGTTCTCTACGAGCAGGCCCTCGTCCGCGATCAGCTCGAGCTTGGCTTTCGCTGCCAGCGCCTCCGCCTGATCCTTGATCTCGTCGGCGCGCTCGGCCGCGCTCAGCATCACCGCGTGCGCCGCGAGCTTGTCCGCATAGTCCGCGAAACCCGAGACCTCGAACAGATCGTTGCCATGGAAGCGGTGCCCGCGCGTCGCGTTCGAGGCAACGACTCCCGCCGCCTCGAGCGGCACAACCTCGCCGTCGATCAGGCACACGATGGAGCGCAGAGGCCGAATCCACTGGAACGTGCCCGCACCCCAACGCATGGACTTCGGCCACGGAAACTTCGCCAGCACGCCCGTGACCACGTCCGCCACGATCTCTGCCGCCGGCCGGCCGGGTTTCTCCGTGCGCGCGACGTAATAGTCGCCCTTCTTCTCGTCGCGGACGATCTCCGCCTCGTCGAGAGACGCGAGCCCTGCCGCCTTCAGAAAGCCTGCCACGGCCTGCTCAGGCGCACCGACGCGCGGCCCCTTCCGCTCATCCGAAACGGCCGGCGAGTGGGCCGCCATGTCCTCGATCTTAAGTGCGAGCCGGCGCGGCGTGGCAAAGCCCTGCGCGGCGCCAATGGCGAGGCCCGCTGCACCCAGGCCTTCCGTCACGAGACGCTTGAGATCCTCGGCCGCGCGCGCCTGCATGCGCGCGGGAATTTCCTCGGAGAAGAGCTCGAGCAACAGTTCGGCCATGGGTGCCCCTTGAATTCAAGTCGCGGCCGCCCGAAGCGGCGCGATGCAAGAGACATACGGGGGAGACCGCACCCCGGCAACCCACGATGTCCCGCGCGAAAGACGCAGAAGGCCGAGGATGCATATCTCGCACCCTCGGCCTCGATGATGAACGGACGATGCCGGGCGCGCTTTAAGGACCGGCCGGCTCGGAAGGCGAGCTCGCATCCGGCTGGGCCTCGGGAGAAGCTTCGGACGGCGCTGCGGCGGGTGTCTCTGCGGCCGGCGCTTCGTGCTGAGGCNNCGGGTGCGGCTGCCGGACTTTCTTCCGGCGAGACCCCGATGTACGTGACGGCCGCCTTGCCGACATCCTCCACGGCTCCGGTGGTCGTCAGGTAGCCGAGGCCGATGATGAGAGCGGCAACGAACATCCAGAAGACCGGACGATAGCGGCCGAGCAGAATTGCTCCAATCAGAAGCGTGGGAACGCCGATTACGAGCAATCCAATTTGTGTCTCTGTCACGAACGGCCTCCATCCGTCTTGAGCCAAGCCGCGCAGCACGCCTTGGCGAGTTCACGCACACGGAGGATATACCCTTGGCGCTCCGTAACGGAGATCACGCCCCGCGCATCCAAAAGATTGAAAACATGTGATGCTTTTATGCACTGGTCATAGGCTGGCAGAGCGAGGAGATGCGCCCCGTCCGTCGCCCCGCGCTCGAGCAGAGACTTGCACTCCATCTCCGCATCGCGGAAGTGCTGCTGCAGGAGCGCGGTGTCGGCGTGCTCGAAGTTGAAGCGCGAATATTCCTGCTCCGCCTGGAGAAACACATCGCCGTAGGTCAGCTTGCGGTCGTCATGGCGCCCGTTGAAGTTAAGATCGAAGACGCGATCCGCACCCTGAACGTACATGGCCAGGCGCTCGAGCCCGTAGGTGATCTCAACCGACACGGGGGCGCAATCGAAGCCGCCGACCTGCTGGAAATAGGTGAACTGCGTCACCTCCATGCCGTTGCACCAAACCTCCCATCCAAGGCCCCAAGCGCCGAGCGTCGGGCTTTCCCAGTCGTCCTCGACGAAGCGGATATCGTTGCGGCTCGTATCGATGCCGATGGCGTCGAGGCTGGCCAGATAGAGATCGATGATGTCGTCCGGCGACGGCTTCATGATCACCTGGAATTGGTAGTAGTGCTGAAGCCGGTTCGGGTTCTCACCGTAGCGCCCATCCTTGGGGCGGCGTGACGGCTGCACATAGCAAGCGTTCCAGGGCTTGGGACCAAGCGCGCGCAGCGTCGTCGCCGGATGGAACGTGCCCGCTCCCACCTCCATATCGTAGGGCTGCAGCACGACGCACCCATTGGCGCCCCAGAACTGCTGCAGCGTCAGGACGAGATCCTGAAAGCTTTCCGTAGGCTTCAGCGCCGGGAGCGCATGCGGCTTGGCGTTGAGGGTTTGGTTCCGGGCGTGTTGCATGGGATATGATTTCGGAGGGTTGCTCGAGGGCGAACTATACGCATTCGCCGCCACCTGTCACCCCGCGCCTGCCGCGATAGCGGCCGCCTCAGTCCTTCCGCGGACGGTAGGTGCCGCTCGCCGGATCGTATTCCAGCGTGCCGAGATCCTTCGGGCTATCCCCTCCGCGGGCCATCGCGGCTCGGCGGGACGCCTCCCGCTTGCGGGCGGCCGCCTCCTTATCGTCGAGCCAGCGCGAAACCCACCTGTAGCCGGCGTAGATGCCAGCACCTGCGATCAAGAGGGCGAGCAGGTTGGGCATCGGCTGCTCCAAAGTGCTTCGGTAAACGAACAGAGTGCTTCTGGAAACGGCGCATCGCGCCTTGCAACAAGAAGTACGATCAAACAAACGCTTAGAGCCGTTCCGTGTTTGCGCTTAATCCGAAACGGATCTGATCGGGCCTCACAGCCCGAACCGGGACCAAAGAGCCCGAATTTCCACAGCCGACACCACTTCGTCGGCGAAAGCAAGACTTAGCGCGGGCTCCCCACCGGCGATGCTGGAGACGGACGGCAGCCGCCGCAGCCGCGATGCAAGCCACCCGCGTCCCATGGGCACCACCCTGAGGCGCACATTGTCGCCATGGATCTCCCGCATCTTCGTGCGCACGTCCGAGATGCCGTCGATGAGGCCGAGGTCGAGCGCTTCCGCCGCGGACCAGAACGCTCCCGAGAAAAGCTCCGTGTCGGGGCCCTTGAGGCGGCCGAGCCGGCGCTCCTTCACCACGCCGATAAACACGTCGTGCACGCTGCGCTGGATCGCCTTGAGACGCTCCACATCCTCCGGTTTCTCGGGCTGGAACGGATCGAGCGCGCCCTTGTAGGTGCCGGACGTATGGACGCGCCGCGAGATTCCGAGGCGCTCGATCGCGCGATCGAGGCCGAAGCCGGCCGAAATGACACCGATCGAGCCGACGATAGACGATGCGTCGGCGTAGATTTCATCGCCCGCCATCGCTACGTAGTAGCCGCCGGATGCCGCCACATCTTCGCAGAATACGTAGATCCTCTTGTCCTTCTCCTTGGCCAATTGCCGGAGCCGTTGGAACAGTAGGCTCGACTGTACGGGACTTCCGCCGGGCGAATTGACGATGAGCGCTACGGATCTCTCGCGCGACATGGAGAACGCTTTTTCGATCGGACCCGCGAGCGTCGCGATGGAAAGACCGGGGCGGAGCGGCGCCACCATGCCGATCGCGCCCGACAGCCGTAGAACGGGAACCACGGGGCCACGATTGAACCACGCCATTATGAAATCCTTTCGCTCGCTCGCCTGTCCGCCGCTGGGATGCGGTAGGAGTTCTCTGGGGCCGCCAGGCCATAGGCTGTCGCAAGCGACTGGCCAAGCCGCAACACACGCTCGGCGCCTGCGGTGAAGCGGTTCTCAGCTTCATGCAAAACGAGACCGGCTTCGAGCCGGAACGGCGCTCGCGACCCCTTGATGCCGCGCAACAGGACGCGCCCCGCCGTCTCGCCGGCGAACGAGTGCAGAGGCACGGCCACAAGCCCACCGAAGCGCCTTGCAAGTCCCTTGAGCAGGTCCGGCAGCGCCGCCGCCTTGTGCACCACCAGCACCTCGCCCCCGGGCCGCGCCATGCGGGCGAAAAAGCGGCACCATACCTCGAGCCCGGCCTCCGGCATGGCGTGCGCCGCCGCCTTGAGCGCCGTCGCGGCCGCCGTTCCCGCGCCCTCGGCATAATAAGGCGGATTGGCGATCACCTGATCGAAGGCTCCCTCCCCGGCCCCACCCGCCGAAAGCTCGGCCGTGGACACGCGCGCGATGTCGGCCTCGAGCACCGTCACGCGAGCCTCGAGCGCGTTCCTCCGGACGTTTTCGCGCGCAAGTGTCACGAGATCCGGCTCGCGCTCGATGAGCACAACCTCAGCGTTCGGGCATCGGCATGCGACGCAAAGTCCCGCCGCACCGACGCCCGCCCCGACATCCAGCACACGGAGGGGCCTGCCGCCCCGGTCGCTCACGGCCGCTGCCAGCATCACGGCGTCACCCCCGGCCCTATACCCTTTGCTCGGCTGCAGAATCTGCAAACGGCCGCCCAGGAACGCATCATCGCTCACCGGCATGCGCAAGTCTCCTCGGCATCGCGTTTTTCGGTGCGTCCCGGCTCGACAGCGGGTATGGTGCACCGGCCCCATTAGACTGCAAGAAACGCCTGTAAACAATTCAAGGAAACTGCCGTGGGAGTTGTGGTTCCCCTGGACGAGGCGCGCGAACCTCTGCAAAGCCTCGCACCGCTTCTCGAAATCGTCGAAGACGACATGAATGCGATCAACCGCATCATTCTCGACAAGGCGGTGTCGCACGTCGACCTCATTCCGAAACTCACCCATCACCTCGTCAATTCCGGCGGCAAGCGCCTACGGCCGATGCTCGCCATCGCCGCCGCGAAGCTCTGCGCCTATCAGGGCGATGGCCATGTACGCACGGCCGCGGCCATCGAGTTCATGCACACGGCCACACTTCTCCACGACGATGTCGTCGACGAAAGCGACACACGGCGCGGGCGCAAGACGGCCCGTCTCATCTGGGGCAATCAGGCAACCGTTCTCGTCGGCGATTTCCTGCTCGGCCAAGCCTTCCGCATGCTGGTCGAGGTCGGCTCGCTGCCCGTGCTGCGCATCCTTTCGAACGCGGCCGCAACTATTGCCGAGGGCGAGGTGATGCAGCTCGCCGCCGCCAAGAACACCGCCACCACGGAAGACGCCTACCTTGCGATCATCGACGCCAAGACGGCCGCGCTGTTCGCGGCCGCGGCCGAGGTCGGCGGTGCCATTGCCGAGCGGCCGGCGGATGAGCAGGCGGCGCTGCGCTCCTACGGCCGCAATCTCGGCCTCGCCTTCCAGCTTGTCGATGACGCGCTCGACTACTCGGGCGACAGTGCGCGGCTCGGTAAATCCGTCGGCGACGATTTCCGCGAGGGCAAGATCACGCTGCCGGTCATCCTGGCCTTCCGCCGCGGCAACGACCAAGAACGCGCCTTCTGGAACCGCACCGTCGTCGAGGGTGAGGTATCCGATGCCGACCTCGAGCAAGCCATTGCGCTCATGCAGAAGCACCGGTGCATCGAGACCACGCTCGAGCGTGCGCTATCCTACGGCACCATCGCGCGCGACGCCCTGGCGATCTTCCCCGAAAGCCGCGAGCGCAGCGCCATGCAGGACGTCATCGAGTTCTGCATCGCGCGGGCGTATTAAGTGCTTCCGGAAAAGTAGGCGCCGGTTTTCCTACCCGATCGTCGCCGCAACGATCCACCAGGCCGGATGCGCCGCGGCCAGCCGCATCTGCGCCGCCTCCGCCGCCTCACGCGTTGGAAAGATCCCGAAGCACGTGGGCCCAGCGCCTGAAAGGGCTGCGTAATCGATCTCCGGTAACGCGCGGAGCGCCGAAAGCACGGCGCCGATCTCAGGCACGATCGTCTGCGCCGCGTCCGTCAGCGCATTTCCCTGCGCCCGCATGAAGGCGAGGAGCGCGCCGCGATCTGCGACAGACGGCGCAGCCGGCGCCCTGTAGCGCTCGCTTGCCGGCGCGGCGCCGAGCGCGCGGAAGACACGCGCCGTCTTGTCCACCGGCACGCTGGCCATCGGATTGACGAGGACCGCATCAAGCCGCGCGAGTCCCCTTTCGATCTCTACCAGGCTTTCGCCGATGCCCGTCATCCAGAGCGGCCGCGCTTCGAGGCAGACCGGGACATCGGCGCCCAGCGCCCGCGCGAGGCCGTGCCAGTCCACGCTGGCCGAAGCCGAAGCGTTGGCACGGCGCACCGCACGCAGCAGCGCCCCCGCGTCGGCCGACCCGCCTCCGACGCCAGCAGCGACGGGCAGATGCTTTTCGAGCCGCACGGGGCCCGTCTTGAGATCGGGCGCATGCTCTTCGAGAAGAGCCAGCGTTCGCGACAGGATGTTCGGCCCCGCGATCGCACCCGCCATCGGGCCTGTCACGTCGACGCGCCGCGCGCTGCCGACTTCAAGCGTCACCGCATCGCCGACATCCGCAAACGCAACCAGGCTCTCGATGAGATGCAATCCGTCCGCACGCCGCCCGGCGATGTTGAGCGTCAGATTGATCTTGGCCGGCGCAAGCTCACGGATCGAGGCCATACGATCAGGCTCCACGCCCGGCGAAACCGGTGGCATGGCGCCGGCTATTTCCCAGCGTCGCCGGATTTCGCGGCCTGCTTATTCGAGCCCTTGCGCGGCTGCGGGGCTTCGACGCTGGTGAGGCCGGCCTCGAGCTTCTTCTTGATCTTGGCCTCGTCGTCGGGCTCCGGATTGAGCGACAAAGCCTGCTCCCACTGGTAGCGCGCCTCGCGTTCGCGACCGACGCGCCAGAGCGCATCGCCCAGATGGTCGTTGAGCACCGGATCATCGGGCTTGAGCTCCACCGCGCGCTCGAGATAGCGCACGGCCTCCTCGAAGTTGCCCTGCATGTAGTGCGCCCAGCCGAGGCTATCGACGATGTAGCCGTCGTCGGGCTTGAGCGCCACGGCCTTCTCGATATGCGCCATGCCCTCCTTGAGCTTGCGCCCCTGATCGATCCACGAATAGCCGAGATAGTTGAGGATCAGCGGCTGCTCGGGGTAGAGCGCGAGCGCCTTCTCGAGATCGACCTCCGCCGCATCCCAGTTCTTGATCCGCTCGTAGCTGGTGCCGCGCGCGTAATAGTAGATCCAGTGCCGGCGCTCAGGCTTCGTGATCATGGCCAGCGCCCGGTCGTAGTAGGGGATCGCCTCGGCATAGCGTTTGTGCGAACGCAAGATATTGCCGAGCGCATCCAGGATCTCGAGCTTGTCGGAAACGGTGAGTGGCGGCGGCCCCTCCTCGTCGCCCGGGGAAAGCGCCTCGCCGCTCGTGATGGCACGGAACGTCGCCGGGCCGACGACGCCGTCCGCCCTGATGTCGTTGCGGATCTGGAAGGCGATCACGGCCCGCCGCGTCTCCTCGCCGAAGCGGCCATCGGGCGCGTCGATATCGTAGCCGAGCTCCTTCAGGGCTTGCTGGAGCTTCAGGACGGCCTCGCCGCGCTTGCCGGCGCGCAGCACTTCATTGCTCGGAATTTCGATAGCTGTCGGAGCCGCCTTCGTCTCGGTGCCATCCGCAGGCTTGGCCGGCTCTTCCAAAAGCCGTTCAAGCGTCGCCCGGGCTTCCTCCACCTTCTCCAGAGAGTTGAGATTGAAGGCCTTGCGAATCTCCACCGCCGTCGCGAGCGGGCTCGTTTGGGGAATACGGTTATAGGTCTCGATGGCCTCTGCGTACTGCTTATTTCCCTCATAGGCGCTCGCCAGCGCCGCGAGCGCAAACTGGTGATCCGGCTCGATGTAGAGGGCCATCTGCATGTAAAGCACGCCGATGCCCGCGGCTCCTTCCGCGATCAGCGCCTCGCCCAAGCCGTAGAACACCTCCGCCATACCCTCGGACGCTGTCGTCACGATGGGATCGATCCTCTTCCCAGAGCGCACCGCCGCCTCGAGGCTGCGCAGCAAGGGATGGCCATCACTCTGCGAACGCTGAATCTGCTCGTTGATGAGCCCAAGCGCCCGCTTGCGGTCGCCGACGAAGGCGAGATGGCGGGCATAGGCAAGGCTTGTGCGCAGCGTGCGTCCGTCCTGCGCGTAGACGCGCTCGAACGACGCCTTCGCCTCGCTATGACGGCCCGCCAGATCGGCGATCAGTCCGCGATGATAGCGCAGAAAATACTGCGCCCACTCGGCCTGCTTGGGCAGCTCGAGCCGCGCGAAGGCCCCGGCGACGTCGTCCTGCGCCAGCCCCAGCCACGCGCGCCCCATGGCGCTCGAAAGCTCGCCGATCGGTCCTGACCCCGCCGCCTTGAAGTGCTCGTCGGATTTGCGCCAGGCTCCGGCCTTGAAATCGCGCAGCGCGAGCACGAGCTGCGCCATGCGATGCGTCTTCTGCACGCTGATGAGCTCTTCGGCGAGCTTGAAGGCGCGGGGCCAGTCGCCGCGTGCGGCCTCGATCTGGAAAGCCTGCTCGAGCAGCAGCTCATTCTGCGGATCGTGGGCAAGGGCGCTGCGGTAGAACTCTGCCGCGTCCGCGGTGTCGTTGTATGTCCGTGCGAAGCGCCCTGCGAGATAGCTCCCGACGAGGGAGCGCGTGCCGTCGAAGGCCTCGGTTCCCTCCAACGTCTCGGCCCGGGACATACTCGAGACGGCGACCAATCCCGCGGCCAGAATCGGAACGATGGCAGCAATCCGGCCCCGGCACGCATTCATTCTGTCGATCCTCTTCGGGAAGCCCAGTACGAGATTTTCCAGAGTAGCAAACCTTGCGGCAGATTGGCGACTCCGCACACGCGGGCCTCCGAAGTCAAACCGATAGAGGAAAGATCCGCCGGCTATCCCCAGGCGGGTCACATTTCGGCGTAATTCGGGCCCCCGCCCCCTTCCGGGCACACCCAGGTGATGTTCTGGCTCGGGTCCTTGATATCGCAAGTTTTACAGTGAACGCAGTTTTGGGCGTTGATTTGGAACAGGGGCGTGCCTGCGTCGTTGCGCACCACCTCGTAGACCCCGGCCGGGCAGTAGCGCTGTGCGGGCTCCGCATAGTCCGGCAAGTTGACCTCGATGGGGATTGAGGGATCGGCGAGCAAAAGGTGCACCGGCTGATCCTCCTCATGGCTCGTGGCCGAGAACGAAACGCTCGTGAGCTTGTCGAACGTCAGCACCCCGTCCGGCTTGGGGTAGACGATGGGTGTCGCGTCCTTCGCCTTTTCGAGCGTGGCGTAGTCCGGCCGTCCATGGCGGAGCGTGCCAAGGGGCGACCATCCAAGGAGCAGTGTGCGCAGCCACATATCGAGGCCACCGAGCCCCACGCCCAGCAGCGTGCCGAACCGCGACCACAGCGGCTTGACATTGCGCACGAGCTTGAGGTCCTCCGCGATCTCTCCGTCCCGCACCGCGCTTTCGTAGTCTTCGAGCACATCGTGGGCGCGCCCCGCGCGGACAGCCGCCATCACCGCTTCGCCGGCATGAATGCCCGACAGGATGGCGTTATGGCTGCCCTTGATGCGGGGGACGTTCATGAAGCCCGCCGCACAGCCGACCAACGCTCCTCCTGGAAAGGCGAGCCTGGGGATCGACTGCCATCCGCCCTCGGTCAACGCCCGCGCGCCATAGGCGATGCGCCGTCCGCCCTCGAACAGCGGCCGGATGGCGGGATGCGTCTTGAAACGCTGGAACTCGTCGTAGGGGGAGAGATAGGGGTTCTCGTAACCGAGGTGGACGACGAGGCCCACGGAAACGAGATTGTTCCCGTAGTGATAGAGGAACGACCCGCCTCCGGTGCGGCCGTCGAGGGGCCATCCGAACGTGTGCTGCACGCGGCCCGGCCGATGCTTCTCCGGCGCCACCTCCCAGAGCTCCTTGAGCCCGATGCCATACTTTTGCGGCTCGGCGTCTCGCGCGAGGTCGAACTTGCGGATCAGCGTCTTGGTGAGCGAGCCGCGCGCACCCTCGGCGAAGAGCGTATAGCGCCCGCGCAGCTCCATGCCACGCGTGAAACTGTCCTTGGGCTCACCGTCGCGGCCGACGCCCATGTCGGCCGTCGCCACGCCGACCACGCGACCCGTCTCGTCGTAGAGCACCTCGTTGACGGAGAAGCCCGGATAGACCTCGACACCGAGCTCCGCCGCCTGCTCTCCAAGCCAGCGCACCAGAAGCCCGAGGCTCCCTATGTAATTCCCGTGATTGTTCATGAGCGGCGGCATGAGGACGTTCGGCAGCCGCACATCGCCCGCCGGCCCGAGCACCAGGAACCGGTCTTCCTTCACCTCGGTGGTGAGCGGCGCGCCGCGCTGGCGCCAGTCGGGGATCAGGCGGTTGAGCCCCACGGGATCGATCACTGCGCCCGAAAGAATGTGCGCGCCGACCTCGCTCCCCTTCTCCAGCACGACGACAGAGACGTCCTCGCCCTTCGCGGCGGCGAGCTGTTTGATGCGGATGGCGGCTGCAAGGCCTGCCGGGCCCGCTCCCACGATGACGACATCGAACTCCATGGCCTCCCGCTCGGGGAGGTCGGCATCAACCCGCGCCATGCGTCTTGATCCCATCCGTTACTGCTCAGCTCGCCGGTTTGGGGCCAATTGAGGGAGGCGTCAAGCGCTGTAAGTGGCGCAAGCGCCTGCCGGCGCGTGCAATTGCGCCCCGAGATGACTAAGCTCTGCCGTATGCAATCCGAAGCCGACACGACCGCGCTGGCTGCGACCCTTCTCGATTGGTATCGGGAGATGGGCGTCGACACGGCCATTTCCGACGCTCCCGCCGACTGGCTGGAGCGCGGCGGAGCTGCGCCCGGGGCAACCTTCCGCCTGGCTTCGCAGACAGTGGAGCAGGCTTCCGAACCATCTCTCCCAGGGGAAGAAAGACCAAGGCTCGACGACACTCCGGCCCGGCTCACACGGGGATCCCCATCTTCAGCCGGCGCCACCCAGGGCGGGCGGATCGCCACGCCACCCCGCGCCGAACCGAGGCCTGGCTTCGCCTCCACACCGCCCGACGCCGCAGAGCTCGCCGCACGCACCGCCGCCCGGGAAGCAACGAGCCTTGATGCGCTCCTGGCCGCGCTTCAGCGCTTCGACGGCTGCGGCCTCAAGGCAACGGCCAAGAACCTCTGCTTCTATCGGGGGGCGGAGCAAGCCCGCCTCATGATCATCGGCGAAGCGCCGGGCCGCGATGAGGATCTCGAAGGCAGGCCGTTCGTCGGCCGCGCCGGCCAGCTCCTCGACAAAATGCTGGCCTCGATCGACCTCGGCGAGGCGGATGTTCACATCACGAATGTCGTTTACTGGCGCCCACCCGGCAACCGCACGCCGACGCCGCACGAGGCTCAGGTGTGCCGCCCCTTCCTCGATCGCCAGATGGAGCTGGTGAAACCCGACGTGGTTCTGCTGCTCGGCGGCGCCGCGGCCAAGCAGATGCTGGACACGACAGAAGGCATCATGCGCCTGCGCGGCAAGTGGCGCGAAATGGAAATCGCGGGACGTCCGGTACGGACCATGGCAACGCTCCACCCGGCCTATCTGCTGCGCACGCCGGCCGCAAAGCGCCACGCCTGGCGCGACCTCCTGGCCGTTCAGGACGCTCTCGCTACTCCCGCCGCAATCTCCAATTGATCTCGGGCGATGGTTCGTGCGCTCAAGGCAGGCCGCGCTCCTCGTCCGGCACCCGAGGCGCGAGCAGCACCGCAAGCGTGCTCACCGGCACGCCGACCAGACAGAGCCCGACACCCGCCGGCCCGCTCAGCCGACGCAACATGCTGCCTGAGCTATGGAGCAAGTCGCGGCTGACGATGGCCCGCGCATCCAGCATGACAACGCGGCCGCGGCCGATACGCCGCAAGAGATCCACGTGCTCGAGAACCGGAAGAGCCGCAAAGCCGCCGACTGCATCGTAAAGAGCCCGCGGGATGAGGAGGCCCTGGTTGCCATGCGGCAGCTTGAGGACGTGGGCACGCAGCGAGGCGAGCCTCTCGCGCATCCGCACGAGCATGCCGTCCGCATCGAGCACCAGGCGAAAGCTCGCTGCCGCCGGCCGTCGCCGTCCGCTCTCCGCGCGCTCCATATGCAAGCGCGCCTCCCGCTCCCATCCGGCGGCGAGAGAGGTACCTGCATCGAGAAACAGGAGCCATGGAAACCGTGCCGCCGCCGCACCGGCCTTGAGCTGCGCGCCACGCCCGGGCTCCGCGGCCACGATCCTCGCACCGGCATCGTCCGCAAGCGCGAGCGTGCAGTCGGTTGAGCCGCCGTCCGCAACGATCACCTCGCGCACGAGCCCCTCAACCGCAGCGGGAACCAGCGCGGCGAGCGTTTCGCCGAGCGGCGCTTCAGAATTGAGCGTGGAGATCACGACCGAGATCATGGGCTCTGTCATGCCTGAACGGACGAAGGCGAACAAGCGGACAGCCTGGATGGGAAGCAAACAGAAATTGTTCGCTCGATTTTTGTTCTTTATTTGTTCTCATGCTCGTTGTAGCATCGCGACATGCGCTCCGAGAAAGCAGGACATCCCGCGGCTCCGCCCGCCAAGTCTGAGGCCATGCCGGAAAGCCTTGTCGATGGCACGCGCCGCCGTGGCAGAGGCGCACGCTCAAACCATTCGGGACGTTTCGAGAGCGAGCGCCGCCTCGCCTTTGACGACGGCTGGGAAAGCCTTGCTGAGCTGGATGCCTTCCGCACCGAGGTCTACGCCGAACCGGCCCGCTCCATCATCACGCGCAACCAGAGCCCGGATATTTCCTTCGACCAGTCGATCAATCCCTACCGCGGCTGCGAGCACGGGTGCATCTACTGCTACGCACGCCCCTCGCACTGCTACCTCGGCCACTCGGCGGGCCTCGACTTCGAGACCAAGCTCTATGCCAAAACCAACGCTGCGGAGCTTTTGGAGAAAGAGCTCGCCGCGCGGAGCTATCGGCCCAAAGTGCTCGCCCTCGGCACCAACACGGATCCCTATCAGCCCATCGAGCGCGAGCACCGCATCACGCGCCGCATTCTCGAGGTGCTGGAGCGCACCGGCCACCCGGTCGGCATCGTCACCAAGTCCGCGCTCGTGCTGCGCGATGCCGACATCCTCTCCCGCATGGCCGCCCGCGGCTTGGCTAAAGTGGCAATCTCCGTCACCACGCTGGACCGGCGCATCGCGCGTGCCATGGAGCCCCGCGCCGCAACGCCCCCGAAGCGTCTCGACGCCATCCGCGGCCTTGCAGATGCCGGCGTGCCCGTGGCCGTAATGGTGGCTCCCATAGTTCCCGGACTGACGGACAGCGAGATCGAGCGCATCCTCGAGGCGGCCCAAATCGCGGGCGCATCCGAGGCGGGCTATGTGCTCCTGCGGCTGCCGCTCGAATTGAAGGACGTGTTCCGCGAATGGCTTGCTGAGGCATGTCCGGATCGGGCAAACCGCGTCATTAATCTTTTGCGGTCCATGCACGGCGGCCAGGACTACGTCGCCGAGTTCGGTCAGCGCCAGAAGGGCCGCGGCCCTTACGCGGAGCAGATCGCGCTGCGCTTCCGCTTGGCCCTCAAGCGGCTCAAGCTGAACGAGCGCCGCCATGCGCTGCGTCTTGATCTTTTCCAGCCGCCGGTGGCCAAGGGTGCGCAGATGCCGCTCTTCTGACGCCGGCCGGTATCAGGCAGACGGCCCCGTCTATCCACATCGGCCTTTGACACAATTCTCGCCACCCGCGACGGTTATCAGATGCGGGTGGATGATTCGAAGATTGTACCGACGTTCGAGCTGGAGGCTGCCGAGCTGACGCTGGCCGGCGGCCCCATTGCGGGCGTGGATGAAGCCGGACGCGGGCCGTGGGCGGGCCCCGTGGTCGCGGCCGCTGTCGTGCTCGACCCCGACCGGATCCCCGATGGCATCAACGACTCGAAGATGCTCGATGCCGATGCCCGCGCGCGCCTGTTCGACCGCATCTCCGCCACCGCGCTCGCAGTTGCCGTCGGCGTCGGCGACGTCGAGCGCATCGAGCGCGACAACATCCTTGCCGCGACTCTCTGGGCCATGTCGGAAGCCGTAAGTGGCCTATCCTGCCGCCCCCGCCTCGCCATCGTCGACGGCAACCGCGCACCGCGTCTCACATGCGAAACGCGCACGATCGTCAAGGGCGATGCCAAGTGCCTCTCCATCGCTGCCGCCTCGATCGTCGCTAAGGTGACGCGGGACCGCATGATGATCGCGCTCGCCCGCGACCTGCCGGGCTACGGCTTCGAGCGGCACAAGGGCTATGGCACGCCGGAGCATCGCGCGGCTCTGACGCGGCTCGGCCTCTCGCCTCATCACCGCAAATCCTGGAAGCCGGTCCAGCTCGCTCTCGGCCTCATCGAAACCGAAGCTTTCTGAGCAGACGCAGACAGCGCAGCATGACACTGCGCAGCGAATTTCCTTCAAGATGCCCGGCCAGCATCGCGCGGCCTTGCACCGGCGCCAAGAAGTCCCGGCACGCTCACGTGCCGTGAGGCTGCGCGCAGCGCGGCGTCGTCATCCCTGGCACCTCAAACACACCATCATCGACAAACGCCATACCGGTGTACGGATCTCCGACACCGCAGGAGCGGCAAGCGCCGACCGTCTAAGATTCGGATACAACGCAAAACATCAATTTATACATGTTATTCAGTTGGTAACCGCGGATAGATAAAATTTGACATTATGACATAGCCGCGCGCCGGCTTGTGCCGCCGCTTGCCGTAATTCGTGGGGACCAACCGTGTTGGACAGTTTGAAGCTGAAGCATAAGGTCGGCGCTTTGATCGCCTTCCTAGCCCTGATACCGGTCGTCGGCGCCGGACTTTCCTACCTCAGCCTCTCCGCCCAGAGCACCGCCCAGGAGCGGGCCATGCGCGCGAAATCGGGCCAGGCCCTGCTCGAGCGCATCAACGGGCTCGTGTACGCCATCGTCATGGATTCCCGCGGTATCTATATGTCGTCCGACTGGCCATCCGCCGAGCGCTACGGCAACGGCATTCTGGAAAGCGCTAAGGAGCTGCGCCAAGCGGCGGACCTCTGGCAAGCTACGCTCGAGCCGGCCCAGCGCGCGGAGCTCGCCGACGCCCAGGATACGATTTCCGAATTCCTCGCCTTCCGGACCGAGCTCGTGCGCCTTGCCCGCGAAAGCTCTCTCCCCGTGGCTCGCCAGTTCGGCGACAATGATGCGAACCGCACCAACCGCACGGCGCTGAACGATAAGCTCGAGGCTTTGGCCGCGGCCCAGGACTCTCTGGTCGCGGCGACGAGCACGGCCTCGGACTCCGCCCGCCAAACCGCTCTCACCATCGCCGCGCTGACCGGCGCCATCTCGATCCTGGCCATGATCGGCGGCATCTGGCTGCTCATCACCAACCTGACGCAGCCGATCGAACGCATGAAGCAATCGATTCTCGATCTCGCGGACGGGCGCACCGATGGCGAAATTTATGGCGCCGGGCGCCACGACGAATTGGGCGAGATCGCCGGGGCCATTCTCATCGTCAAGCAGAACCTGATCGAGGCCGAACGCCTCCGCGCCGAGCGGGCGGAAAGCGAACAGCGGGCGGCCGCGGCACGCAAGGAGGAGATGCTCCGCCTCGCCAACCAATTCCAGGAGAGTGTGGGCCGCGTCGTCGAGACCGTTTCCAGCGCCTCGAGCCAGCTCGAGGCAGCCGCCAGCCAGCTCACTCTGAACGCCGCCTCGACCCAGGAACTATCCGGTGCTGTTGCCAGCGCATCGGAAGAAACGTCCGCCAACGTCCAAGGCGTTGCGGCGGCCTCGGAGCAGCTCTCGACAACGGTGACCGAGATCGGGCGTCAGGTCCACGAAAGCAGCTCCATCGCCGAAGCGGCTGTCCGTCAGGCAGCCCAGACCAACGAGAACGTCATCGAGCTCTCTCAATCCGCCGAGCGCATCGGCGCCGTGGTGGAGCTGATCAACCAGATCGCCGGGCAGACCAACCTCCTGGCTTTGAACGCCACCATCGAGGCCGCACGCGCCGGCGATGCGGGCAAGGGCTTTGCCGTCGTGGCCCAGGAAGTGAAGGCACTCGCCGCCCAGACCGCCAAGGCAACGAGCGATATCGCCGGCCAGATCCAGAGCATGCAATCCTCGACGCGCCAAGCCGTTGAAGCGATCAGCGAGATCACCTCCACGATCAACCGCATCTCCGCGGTGAGCGGAGCCATCGCCGCCGCCGTCGAGGAGCAGGGCGCCACGACGCAGGAGATCAGCCGCAATGTCGTTCAAGCGGCGCATGGAACGAGCGAGGTGGCATCCTCCATCTCGGCCGTGAGCCAGGGCGCCTCGGAAACCGGCTCGGCTTCGGCGCAAGTGCTCGCCTCCGCCAAGTCGCTTTCCGTCGATAGCCACACGCTGAAAGCCGAAGTCGAGCGGTTCCTCTCGACAGTGCGTGCCGCTTAACAGGCCTCGTCAGTTCCCAGCGAACAGAGAAGAAAACAAAAGCCGTTCCGTACGCCGGAACGGCTTTGGTCTTTGAGGCCGGAGCTGATCGCCATCTTGCTGTGAAGCGGCGGCCCAGGGCCGCGCCAAGCCTCAATTCGTCTTTCGCGAGACGCCGGCCAGCCGCGCCAGGCTTTCCGCGATCGCCGGGGGAAGGTTCGAGAAATCGGGATCTCCCGGTCGCGCGGAAGCGGGAGCGTTTGCCGGCCGTGCCGATCTCCCTTGCTGCGGCTGTATCACAGTCGCCGGACGGACGGGGGCGGGGCGTGGCTGGCCGCTTCCCGAAGGCGGAGCCGGTGCCGGCCCGGCGCCTTGGACCGGAGCCGGCGGGGCAGGAGGCGCGGCCGCCGCCGGCGGCGCAGCCCGATGCTGGGGCTGCGAGGGCGCCGGCGCGTCTGCTGGAGGCATCACCCGCGGCGAAACCGGCGCGAGCGGCATGGGCTCTGTCCCGGCAGGCAGCCGAGGAACGGGAGCTTGCGGCGTCGCGACTGGTGGCGGCGGCTGTGACGGCTGCTTGGCCTGCATGGGCGGAGGCGGCACGGCATCAACCGTCCGCAAAGGTGGCGGCGAAACCGGCAGCTTTGGCGCGGCCGCGGGCGGGCGCGGAGCCTTCGGGGCGATCGCAACCGGCCGTACTACGGCGGCGCCCTGAGCTGGCGCGTCGGGCCGTACATCCGAAATCCTTGCCGTGAGCCTGGCCGGAGGCGGAGGCGGCGACGCAGCCGAGGCGCTCGCCGCCGGCGGCGGCTGAGCCACGCTCGGCTGTGATGGCTTCGAGGGCACGAACGGCGGCGGTGTCGCGCTCTTCTTCGCGTGCTCGCCTGTCTGCTCCCGAGCTTGCTCCTGGCGAAGGTGCACCGCGCGCTGCCGCTTCGCTGCGCCATCCTCGCCCTCTGCCGGCGAGGCATCGCGATGGGCCGCGTTGACGCCCGCAGCTGTTGGGCTTTGTGAGCGTGGGGAACGAACCGCGGCTTTACCGGCGGTCTCTGCCGGCGCGGCGGCTGGCGGAACGGCATCAGGCCGCCGCTTGTCCGCTCCGCGCGACCTCGCTGTCTTCTTTTTCGTCCTCGGCCGGAAAACACCGACCGGCTTGGCCTTATTCTCGCCCGTGCGCACCGCAGCCAGAACCTTGAGCACGTCAACGTCCGCGATGGCGTTGCCGCAATAGGATCCTTCCGCATACTCGCAGGCGATCGAGCGCAGGAAGCCGACCTCGTTGGCACTCTCCACGCCCTTGGCCAGGACCTTCTTGCCGAGCTCGTGGGCGAGCGCCACCATCGAGCGCACGAGCGTGCTGTCGTTCCCGCCCTTGACGCTGCCGGCCTCGGTGAAGGCCTGATCGATCTTGATCGTATCGAACGGCAGCCGCTCGAGATACGTGAGCGACGAGAAGCCGACGCCGAATTCATCGAGAACGACTTCTGCGCCAGCGCTGCGCAGCCAACCTAGGATCTCCGTCGCCTGCTCGGGGTTCTCCAGCGCCACCTGCTCGCTCACCTCGATGCGGAGCGACCCGCTCGGCACCACCGTGCGTCCGAGGATATGACGGATCTCCTGCACGATGTCCTGACGGAAGAGATGCCGGCAGGTCATGCTGACGCTGACGAACAGCGGCGCCTCGCTGCGCGAAAATTCCTTTTGCCATGCCACCACGTCACGCGCGGCCCGCTGCAGCAAATAAGCGCCGAGCCTGGCGACGAGGTCCGTATCCTCCGCAATCGGCACCAGCGTCGCCGGATCGATCATGCCGAGGCGGGGATGCTCCCACCGGGCAACGGCCTGGAACCCTGCAAGCTCCTCGGTCGGAAGATAGATGATGGGCAGATAGGCGACGCGAAGTTGATTCTTCTCCATGGCCCGGCGCAGGTCGGCCTCGAGCTTGCGCCACTCGTCCTGATCGCCCTTCATCTCGGGTGAGAACACCTCGATGCGGTCCGCCCCCGCCCGTTTGGCGCGGAACATGGCGATCTCGGCATTCTTGACGAGGTCGGACGCGGTCTCCGTCTCTTCCCCACTACCGATGGCGATGCCGATGGAGCCCGTCAGCACCATCTCCTGCCCCGCGATCTTGATCGGCGAGCGGAGCGATCGGCGGATGCGCTCCGCATGTTGCGCCAGCTCGGCCACCGGCTGTTCCTGAAGCAGGAGAAGCGCAAATCGATCGCCGCCGATGCGCGCCAGCGTATCGCTCGGGCCGAGATGGCGCTGCAGCCGCCGCGCGATGGTGAGTAGCAAGCTGTCGCCGAGCACGAGCCCAAGCGAGGAATTGAGGCTCGTAAACTTGTCGATGTCGATAATAAGCACCGTCGGGCGGACCTGCGGCTCCGCCTTTGCGCGCCCGAGCGACACGTGCAATCGGTCGAGCAGGAGCTCGCGGTTGGGCAGGCCCGTCAGGCTGTCATGCACCGCATCATGCAGGAGCCTCTCGTGCGCGCGCTTGGCGTCCGTCACGTCACGAATGAGGCCGACGCATTTGAACGAGCGCGGGTCGGAACCTGGCACACCGGCCGCCTCAAGCTCGAACCAGCGATAGTTGTTGTCCGCCTGCCGCAGACGGAAATCGCAGCAGACGCGGCCGTCCCGCCGTTCCTGCACCGTAAAGAGCGCCAGCCGGAAGCGCTCCCGGTCGGAGGGATGCAGGTGGCGCAGAAACTCGTCCGTGCGCGCTGACAGATCTCCCGGCGATAGCCCGAGCAGCATGTCGACGGATGGGCTCACCTTCACCTCGTCGCGCCGCGCATTCCACTCCCACACCGCGGCGCCCGAGGCATCGACGGCGATCGAGCGCGCCTGAAGCTCCGACGGCGTGGCCCCATAGAAGGGCTCCACCGAGCGGAAAGCATACTGCGTGACCGTGAAGCCGATCGAGACCAGGATCAGCACCAGCCCGGAAACCAGACCGAAGACCACAACCTCTCCGGAGAGATCGCCCCGGATCGCGGCGCCGGCGCCGAAGATCCAGACCAGGAACAGGATCCAGGTAGGAATGAGCGACAGCGCGCGGTCCTGTCCGCGCATGGCGAGAAAGACGACGAGCCCCGTTCCGGTGAACCCGATGAACAAGAAGGACAGGCGCGCGAAGGTTGCGGCGAGGCGCGGATCGATGATCGCCACCGCAATAAGCGAGAACTGGGCGATCAGCCACACGGTGATGAGCATGCGCACGAGGCCATGCCAGAGGGCAAGCCTCAGGAACACGTGCAGGAATACGACGAGGCTGGCCGCGAGCGCCGCTTCCGTGGCCGCGCGATAGACGGCATTCGCCTCCGGTTTAAGCAAAAAGAGTTTATGGAAGAAGCCGAAGTCGACGCAGAGATAGCCAAGCGCACACCAAGCAACCAGCGCTGCCGCCGGAAATACGAGCTTGTGGTTGGCGGCGAAGATGGCCGTGAGGAAGATGGCGAGCAGGCCCGTCAGGCCAAGCATCACGCCGTTGAAGAGCTGCCGGTCCGAGACCTTGGTTTCGTAGTCAAGCGGCTTCCAGAGATAGAGCCGCGTGAACCGCTCCGAGGAAAGCTCGACGACGTAGGTGATGGTCTGGCCCGGCTCGAGCGTAATGCGGAAAAGGTCGGCGCGGTCGTTCTTGATCCGCTCCGGCACGAAGCCGATCGACGGCGTCACGGCCTCGATGCGCCGCGCGTCGAGGTCCGGCCAGACGACGCCGGAGCCAATGACGCTGTAGCGGTCGGCCGCAAGCCAGCGCTCGGCCGGCTTGTCTGTCGGGTTCGTGAGCGCGAAAACGATCCAGTTGGGGTTGGTGCCGGGCGTCGTCGCTGAAACCGACATGCGCCCCGCGAGGCCATCCTCGCCTGCAGCCGTCTCGACCTGGAGGCTATCTCCACGCTGCTCGTAAAGCTCGCCGAGGGTCGTGATCTCGACACGCCCCTGGTCGGATCCGATCTCGATGGCCTTGAGCGCATGGGCGGGCCCTACCGGCGCCAGAAAGCCCATAAGCGCGGCGAGAATGAGCAGGCTGAGCCTGAGCGCGCCGAAAAGCGGCGGCATCTCTCCGGCCGCGAGCCGCCCCGTCCCCCTCACTGCTGCACCTCCCGCGTCATCCAGTCATCGGCCAGGATGGCAAACAGCAGATGGTCCTGCCACAGGCCATTGATCTTGAGATAGCGCCGCGCCAGTCCCTCCTCGGCGAAGCCCGTTCGGCGAAGCACGGCAACGGAGCGCAAGTTGGCGGGTTGCACCGCCGCCTCGACGCGATGCAGCCTCAGCGGCTCGAACGCATGGGCGAGAATGGCGCGGACCGCCGCAGTCATATAGCCTTTGCCGACGAACGGTTCGCCGAGCCAATAGCCGAGCATCGCCGACTGGGTGACGCCGCGCCGGATGTTCGACAGCGTCACGCCACCGATCATGGCATCGTCCTCGCCCTCGAAGACGAGGAACGCATAGCCGAGATCGTCGCGCGCTTCGCGCTGGTAATGCTTGATGCGACGCCGGAAGGCAGACTTCGTGAGGTCGTCGCGCGGCCAAGCCGGCTCCCACGGCGCAAGATGCGCGCGGCTTTGCGCACGAAGCTCGGCCCACGGCCCGTAGTCGCCGATGTGTGGCGGACGCAGCCAGACGCCACGGCCCTGGATATGCGGCCATTCCGTCGCGTTTCCGGCTCTCAGGAATGCCATCAGGCCGTCCTCGCCTCCGAGCGTTCCGACGCGCGGTCCATGCGCTGCGCGGCATCCGTCGCCAGCCGCTCCGAGACCCGCCCGGCCCCGACGACGGCTACGGATGGCCGCCCGGACGCCAGCTCCCGCGCGAAATGGCCGACATCCTCCGCCGTCACCGCATCCACCATCCGGATCAGCTCGTCGCTGCCGATGATCCGTCCGTGCGCGATCAGATGGCGCGCCATCTGCTCCGCGCGGGCGGATGATGATTCGAGGCTTATTAGCAGACCGGCCTTGAGCTGAGCTTTCGCGCGATGCAATTCGGCTGCCGTGGGCCCCTGCGCCGCAATGGCTTCGAGTTCCCCGCCCGTCACGTCGATAAGGCTGGCCATCATGTCCGTCCCCGTCGCCGCATGCACCGCAACCAGCCCCGTATCGCCCAGCCCCCAGGCGGACGAATAGATCGAATAGCAGAGGCCACGTTTCTCCCGCGCCTCCTGGAACAGGCGAGACGACATGCCCCCGCCGAACAGCCCCGAGAACACCTGGGCCGTGAAATACATCCGGTCACGATAGGAAGGGCCCTCGAACGCAAGCACGAGGTGGCTTTGCTCGAAGCGCTTTGCATGCCAGCGGACGCCGCCCTGATAACGCGCCCGCTCCTCCCCGACACATTCGTCCCGAGTGAGCCCACCGAATAGGGCCTCAGCGTGGCGAACGAGCGGCTCATGCCGGATTGCCCCCGCTGCCGAGAGCACCATGCGCTGAGGCTGGTAATGCGTCTTGAGAAAGGTCGTGAGGTCTGCGGGCGTGAAGCGGCGCACGTTCGCCTCCGGCCCGAGGATGGGATGCCCCAGCGCCTGCCCCGGATAAGCCGCCTCGTTGACGAGCTCGAAGGCGATATCCTCCGGACTGTCGCGCGTCATGGCGATCTCCTGCAGGATCACCTCGCGCTCGCGCTCGAGCTCCTCCGGCGAGAACTTCGAATTGAGCAGGATGTCGGCCAGAAGTTCCAGCGCCACGCCCTCGTCGCCTTTGAGGACGCGCGCGTAATAGGCGGTGCTCTCGAGGCCGGTCGCCGCGTTCAGCTCCCCTCCAACGGCCTCGATCTCCTCCGCGATGGCCTGCGCCGTGCGCGAGGCCGTGCCCTTGAAGGACATGTGCTCGAGAAAGTGGGAGATGCCGGTTTCGTCCGGCGTCTCGTGGCGCGAGCCCGCGCCCACCCAGATCCCGAGCGACGTGGTCTCGAGATGCGGCATGGTATGGCTGACGACGGCGAGCCCGTTGGGAAGACGCGTGATCTCCTCGCTCATGTCACCCCCAGAGACGCGACCGGGCGCGCCAGGTCCGCGACGAGACGCTTGACGGCGGCAAGATCGTTCTCGACCGTCGGGAACCGTTCGGGATCGGTCAGAAGAGAGGAGAGCCGTGGCGGCAGACCGGGCCTCTCGCCGGTTATCTTCTCCATGGCGTCAGGGAATTTCGCCGGATGCGCCGTCGCAAGCACGACGCCCGGGACCTCAGACTGAGGCGCTGTCCGCTCGAGCGCGATGAGCCCGCAGGCCGTATGGGGGTCCAGGACATAACCGCTCGCGGCCTTCGTGCGCCGGATGGCATCCGCCACGTCCGTCTCACTCGCCGCGCTCGAGGTAAACTCCGCGCTGAACCGCTCCGCACACGTCTTGCCGAGTTCGAAACGCCCACCCTGAGCGAGCGCGCCCATGGCGCTGCGGATGAAACCGGCATCACGGCCCGACGCTTCGAACAGATAGCGCTCGAAGTTCGACGAGATCTGGATATCCATCGAGGGCGAGTTGGTCTCCATGACCGTGCGCATCTCGTAGACGCCGCTCGCATGCGCACGCGGCAGGATGTCGTTTTCGTTGGAGGCGATCACCAGCCTTTCGATCGGAAGCCCCATCCGCCTGGCCACCCAGCCGGCGAGGATGTCGCCGAAGTTGCCGGTCGGCACGGCGAAGCTGACGGCCCGGTGCGGCGCGCCGAGCGCCACGGCAGCGACGAAATAGTACGTCACCTGCGCCACAATGCGCGCCCAGTTGATCGAATTGACGCCCGAAAGGCTCATGGTGTCGCGGAAGGCATGATCGTTGAACATGCCCTTCACCAGCGCCTGGCAATCATCGAACGTGCCCTTGACGGCCACCGCATGCACGTTCGCGTCCTGGGGCGTCGTCATCATGCGCCGCTGCACGTCAGAGACGCGCCCGTCCGGAAACAGGATGACCACGTCGACCCGCTCGGAGCCGCGGAACGCCTCGATGGCCGCCCCGCCGGTATCACCGGACGTCGCGCCGACGATGGTTGCGCGGCGGCCGCGCTTGGCGAGCGCCCGGTCCATCAGCCGGGCAAGGAGCTGCATGGCCACGTCCTTGAAGGCCAGCGTCGGCCCGTGGAACAGCTCGAGCACCCAGCGGTTGCGATCGATCTGCACGAGCGGCGTCACCGCGGGGTGGCCGAAACGGCCGTAGGCTTCGCGGGCCATGGCAGCGAGATCCGCCTTATCGAACGAGGTGTCGGCGAACGGCGCCAGAACCTCCGCGGCCACCTCCGCGAACGGCCAGCCCGCAAAGGAAGCAATGATCTCGGGCGAGAAGCTCGGCCACGTGCGCGGTACATAAAGGCCGCCGTCGCGCGCGAGCCCGGCGAGCAGCACGTCCTCGAACGTGAGGGAAGCCGCCTCACCGCGGGTAGAGATATACGTCACTAGCCTGCAGTCCTGGGTTGTATGGCCGTGGTGGAGCCAGGGCCTGTCTGAACATGAGAAGTCTATACCTGATCGCCGCCGCATGTCGCTGTAAAGCCCGGCGGATGCGGGCCTTAGGGGCCGTGCCCGAAATCCACTCGCATCCAGGACGATCTCTAAGCTTTTGTTTCCGCTTCTTCTTCCCGGAAGTCCGGTTCACGCTTCCGGAAAACGCTCCTGAAAGTTCCAAGCGAAAGCGCGTCTTGGCTGATGGAATTGGATCAGAGGCTCTGCTCTTTGGCGAGACCTATGTGTCCGCTTCTGCGAGATAGGGTCAGAAGCGATCATGGTCTAGAGCGGGACCAGTTTTCGGGAAAGAAGCACGAGAAAACAAAAGCCTAGAACCGTTCTCCGATTCCATTCAAATCGGAACGGCTCTAGAGCCGCGCCGGATCTCCGTCTCTGATCCGCGTCCGGGCAAAGACTACGAATACGGCGATGAGCGTGACCGCGAGTCCGAACCACGTCAGCGCATATTCGAGGTGGCGGTTGGGGATGTCGAGACGGGTGACACCTCCGCGCGGCCAGCCGCCGGGGTTCGCCGGCTCAGCCGCCGCATCGACGAAGAACGGCAGCACGCGGGCCCGGTCCACATCCGCGGGAAGCGACGCCGTCATCGCCGCGAGATCCCGCCAGTAGAACATGTTGTGCGCCGTGTCCGGCTCGGGCGCGAACCAGCCTTTGCTCGCGGGTTTGCGGATGAGACCCTGCACCGTCACCTCGCCTTGGATCTCTCCCTCGGAGCGGCTGCCGGGGTTCTTCAGCCGGTCCGGCACGAAGCCCCGATTGACGAAGAGAATGTGTCCGCCCTCGGTTTCGAGCGGCGTATAGACATGCCAGCCGCTTTCGCCCTCCCCGGGCGCGAAGAGCAGGCGTTCGTCCTGATGCCGGAAGCGCCCGGTGACGGAGACCGGCCGATACTCCCGCCCGACAAGTTCCTTCCAGGCCTCGGCCGGATGCTCGAGCGGAACCGGTGGCTTGCCGAGCCCCTCGTTGATCTGCGCGATGAGGTCTTCCTTCCAGGCCAGGCGCTCAAGCTGCCACACGCCGAGTCCGATCAAAATCGGCAGTGCCGCCAGCGTGAACACGGCCGGCCAAATCAGGCCGCGCAGCCAACTTGCTCTCACCGTTTGTCCATCCGCCATCGTCAATCCTGGGCGAGGCGCCCTTGCTCGGCTTTGTTCACCCACTGCAACGCGATGAGAATGGCCTTGAGGAACCGCAGCAACAAGAGCGCGAGCAGCGGCGTAATGAGCCCCCAGAGCAGTGCGTGCACCCAGACCTTTGGCTCATAGCGGAATTCAACGAACAGCGCCGCACCTAGCACCACGAAGCCGAGGATAAGGATCGCGAACACGGCCGGCCCGTCGCCCGTATCGATAAATCTGTAGTCCAGCCCGCAATCGCTGCAACCGGGTCTAAGCATGAGCCCTTTGTGGAACAGCCGCCCGCCGCCGCACCGCGGACACCGTGCCAAGGCTCCGGTAACGAGCGGGTGTATCGCGCCGTCGTCGCGCGGCCCCTGCCTATCGTGTTCCGCCATGGCGGCGCTCCTCGAAAGGGCAAAGGGGCCGGGCTCAAGTCCCGACCCCCTGGCCATTTTGCGTCAAGCAACAACGCGCGCGCACTTAAATTCTAGTGCACCGCACCCGCGTTAGGGCCTGCACCCCACACGTAGATCGACGCGAACAGGAACAGCCAGACCACGTCGACGAAGTGCCAGTACCAGGCAGCCGCCTCGAAGCCGAAGTGCTGCTTCGGCGTGAAGTGGCCCTTCAAGGCACGCAGCAGGCACACGGCGAGGAAGATGGTGCCGATGATGACGTGCCCGCCATGGAAGCCGGTCGCCATGTAGAACGTTGCGCCATAGCCATGGCCACCGAACGTGAAGGCGGCGTGCATGTACTCGTAGGCCTGGAAGCAGGTGAAGATGAAGCCGAGAGCCACCGTGGCGGCCAGGCCGAGCACGAGGCCGCGGCGATCGTTCTTCAGCACGCAATGGTGCGCCCAGGTCACCGTGCAGCCCGACGTGAGCAGGATCAGCGTGTTGACCAGCGGAATGCCCCAGGGATCGAACGTGCCTTTGAAGTATCCGTCGGCCGGAGCACCTGTGGCCGGCACGACGGCGTCCGTCGAATCGACCGGCACCGGCGGCCACACGCCGCCGAACAGCTCGTTCCGCTGCACGAGGCCGAGCGCTTCCTTAACGTTGTCGAGCGTATAGACGCCGCCGGGAAACAGGGCGAAATCGAAATAGGCCCAGAACCAGGCCACGAAGAACATGACCTCCGAGGCGATGAAGAGGATGATGCCGTAACGCAGATGGAGTTGCACGACGGGCGTGTGATCGCCGCGCTGCGCTTCGATCACCACGTCACGCCACCACATGGCTGCAACGGTGATGACGCAGGCTGCACCGAGATAGAACACCCAGGAGCCGTGGACGCCGAACAGCCCGGCCGCGCCCTCTCCGAGCGAGCGCATCCAGATGATACCGCCGATAGCCAGCACCAGCGCCGACAGCGCGGCCAGGATCGGCCACGGGCTCGGGTCGAGCAGGTGGTAGTCGTGTTGCTTGCCGTGCGCTTGGGCCATTTTCGTCTCCGTCAGTCCCCGTTCGTTTGCTTCCCCGGCCGCAGCGCGGGCCGGCCTGGCAATGACGCCGCAGCCGATCGCTACCCCGACCCGTCCTTTTGCCCGGATTGCTTGTGCTCCGGGATCCGTTCGATTCTGCCGCGTCCGGCCTAAGCGGCTGGCAGGAGGGCGGCAGCACCGTCAAACTTCGTCGGCTCGTCCTTCCTAGCGAGGCGCAAGCCGTCAACCTCCCTGTCGCGCTCCTTCTCCAGGCTCGGATCCCGCTGGCGCTTCGGCCTTGGCGCCGTCGTTCACGGGATAGAACGTGTAAGAAAGCGTGATCTCATTGATCACCCTCGCATTCCGATCCTCGGCCATCGCGGGATCGATGAAGAACGACACCGGCATATCGATAGTCTCGCCGGGCGCGAGCGTCTGCTCGGTGAAGCAGAAGCATTCGATCTTGCTGAAGAACCCGCCGACGTTGTCGGGCGAGACGTTGAAGGTGGCGGTTCCCTTGACCGTTTGGTCGGACGTGTTGTGCGCCTTGTAGAAGGCGAGCACGCTTTCGCCGAACTTCACATCCATCGTGCGCTGCACCGGCTCGAAGGTCCAGGACATGCCGCGCGTCACATGGGCATCGAAGCGAACCGTGATCGTGCGATCGAGCACTTTGTCCGGCAATTTCGCAGCCCGCACGGGAATGCCGGAGAAACCGGTGACTTGGCAGAACAGGCGATAGAGCGGCACGGCAGCCCAGGTCATCGCTCCCATAGCGAGCAATGCGCCGAGGCACACCAGCACGACACCGCGGTTCGAACCCCGGTGGACAGGATCCGGGCGCGGCGCAGCGGCGGAAGCGCTGGCGTCCCGATGATGGTCTTGTCCTTCCGGTGTGGTCACGGTTACTCCTCCATTCGCAGCTAGCGGCTGCCCATCTTCACGATCGAGGCCGCATAGAAGAGAAACACCAGGAATGCCAAGCCGAGTGCGATGGCAACCGACCGCAGGCGCTGGCGTTTGAGGCGTTTCGCCTCCTCTTCCACATCGGGCGCTTCCTCTGTTTCGTGTCGTTCCACGTCGATAAGGCTCATGCGTCTGACTTCTAGATCAGCTTGAGCGCGAGATGCTCGCCGAGCAGCACCGCGAACAGCAGGAAAAGATAAAGCACCGAGAAGCCGAACAGCTGCTTGGCAGCATAATCCGCCTCGCGGCCTTCCCTCACCCGCCACACCTTGAAGGCCAGGTAGAGGAAAATCAGCCCTAGCACGACCGAGACCGCCGCATACGCCACCCCACCGAGCCCGATGAAATACGGCGCCACAGCAAGCGGCACGAGCGCGAGTGAATAGAGCAGGATCTGCCGCCGCGTTTCGTCTCCACCGGCGACGACCGGCAACATCGGCACGCCGACACGCTCGTAGTCGCGGCAACGGTAGAGGGCGAGCGCCCAGAAATGCGGCGGCGTCCACATGAAGATGATGAGGAACAGGAGCACGCTTTCCACGCTCACCGTTCCTGTTACCGCGGCCCATCCGATCATCGGCGGGAACGACCCGGCCGCGCCGCCGATGACAATGTTCTGCGGCGTGCGCCGCTTGAGCCACATGGTGTAGAAGAAGATGTAATAGGCGATCGTCAGCGCCAGCAGCGCGCCCGCCGTCCAGTTGACGAGCACGCCCAGCGTCAGGACCGACATCACCGAGAGTATCGAGCCGAAGGTCAGCGCTTCGCCCGCCGTCACGCGGCCCCGCGGGATGGGACGCGCGGCGGTGCGCGCCATGCGGGCATCGATATCAGCATCATACCACATGTTGAGCGCGCCCGAGGCACCGGCTCCGACCGCGATGGCGATGATCGCGATGACGGCCAGCACGGGATGCAGCGTGCCAGGCGCAGCGAACAGGCCCGCGAGCGAGGTGAAGACCACGAGCGACATCACTCGGGGCTTCATCAGCTCGAAAAAGTCGCTAACGGAAGGCTCCGCTGCGGGAACGGAGTGGGCGAGCACGCCCTCTGCAGTCGATCCAGTCATAGTCTCCCCATGGCCGTGCAGCAGGTTTGTCCCGCTCGTTATGATCCGCAGTTCTCTGTCGCGGTCCGAGGGCGGAGGCGGGCGAAACAAGGCCCGCCGCCGCTTTTTTCAGTGCACGTCTCCGCACGGGGCGCACATGGCGCGCTGCGCCCGCCCCGTACGATCTCGCCCTTAGTGGTGCGAGCTCGCCGAGATACGCGGCAGCGTCTCGAACGAATGGTACGGAGGCGGCGACGAGAGCGTCCACTCGAGCGTCGTGGCGCCTGCACCCCACGGGTTGTTGCCGGCCGGCACCTTGCGTGCGAACGCGACGGCCAGGCCAATGAAGAAGCACAGCGTTCCGACGGCCGTCATGTAGGAGCCGATCGACGACACGTGGTTCCAGAATTCAAACGCATCCGGATAGTCCACATAGCGGCGCGGCATGCCGGCGAGGCCGAGGAAGTGCTGCGGGAAGAACAGCACGTTGGCACCCACGAAGGTGATCCAGAAGTGCAGCTTGCCCCAGAACTCAGAGTACATGTAGCCCGTCATCTTCGGGAACCAGTAGTAGTAGCCCGCGAAGATCGAGAATACGGCGCCGAGCGACAGCACGTAGTGGAAGTGCGCCACCACGTAGTAGGTGTCGTGAAGCGCGCGGTCCACGCCTGCGTTGGCGAGCATGACACCCGTGACGCCGCCGACGGTGAACAGGATGATGAAGCCGAGGGCCCACATCATCGGCAGGCGGAACTGGATCGAGCCGCCCCACATCGTAGCGATCCACGAGAAGATCTTCACGCCCGTGGGCACCGCGATGACCATGGTCGCGAACACGAAATAGGCCTGCGTGTTCACCGTGATTCCCGAGGCATACATGTGGTGAGCCCACACGATGAAGCCGACAAGGCCGATCGCAACCATCGCGTACGCCATGCCGAGATAGCCGAAGATCGGCTTACGCGAGAAGGTCGAGATGATGTGGCTGATGATGCCGAAGCCCGGCAGGATCATGATGTAGACTTCAGGGTGCCCGAAGAACCAGAACAGATGCTGGTAGAGCACCGGGTCGCCGCCACCCGCTGGCGAGAAGAACGTCGTGCCGAAGTTGCGGTCGGTGAGCAGCATCGTGATGGCGCCTGCAAGCACCGGCAGCGAAAGCAGAAGCAGGAACGCGGTGATCAGCACGGCCCAGGCGAGCAGCGGCATCTTGTGCAGCGTCATACCCGGAGCGCGCATGTTGAAGATCGTCGTGATGAAGTTGATGGCGCCGAGGATCGAGGAGGCGCCGGCGATATGGATCGAGAGGATCACAAAGTCGACAGAGGGCCCTGGATGTCCCGAAGTCGATAGTGGCGCGTAGACTGTCCATCCGGTGCCGGAACCGGTCATCCCCGTCGGCCCTTCCACGAACATGGAAATGATGAGCAGCGTGAACGCGACCGGCAGGAGCCAGAAGGAAATGTTGTTCATGCGCGGGAACGCCATGTCCGGCGCACCGATCATCAGCGGCACAAACCAGTTGCCAAACCCGCCCATCGTCGCGGGCATGACCATGAAGAACACCATGATCAGGCCGTGGGCGGTGACGAACACGTTGAACGCGTGCGGGTTGGAGAAGTACTGCATGCCCGGCTCTGCGAGCTCGAGGCGCATGGCGACCGACAAGGCACCGCCGACGATCCCGGTGATCATCGCGAAGACGAGGTACATCGTGCCAATGTCTTTGTGGTTGGTCGAAAACAGCCAGCGGCGCCACCCTGTGGGGGCATGATCATCGTGGCCGGCGTGTGCTGCTGTGGTGCTACCCATTGTTCGAACCTTTGTTGACCTGGGTGTTTCCGTTCCTTGGTTTCAGAAGGCTTTGCAGCCTCTAGAGGACGCGTGTGCGTCTGACGGGCGCGCTCGCTCAGCGCGGCGCGGCGTCCGCCACAGGCCCGACACCGGCCTGCTCCAGCGCGACCTTCTCGATGATCTCGCGCGCCTTCTTACGATCCTTCGCCTGCATGGCGCCGGACCACTCGCCGAAGACCTCTTCGGATACGACACGGACCGCTATGGGCATGAACGCGTGGTTGAGGCCGCAAAGCTCGGAGCACTGGCCGTAGAAGATGCCTTCTTTCTCGGCCTGGAACCACGTGGAGGTCACGCGGCCGGGAACGGCGTCGATCTTGGAACCGAACGAGGGCACCGTCCAGCTATGGATCACGTCGTTTGAGGTCACAAGTACGTGCACGACCTTGTTGACCGGGACGACGACCTCATTGTCAACAGCAAGCAGCCGCGGCGCCGGGATCCCCTTTGCCACCCGCTCGGCCACTTCATCGTCCGTCAGCATGTTGGAGGTGACGTTGAAGTTGCCCTGGTCCGGATATTCATGCTCCCAGAACCAGGAGTTGCCGATCGCCTTGATCGTGAGATCGGGCTTCGGATACGTGTACTGGTTCATGAGCAGCTTGAAGGACGGGATCGCAATGACCACCAGGATCAGGATGGGAATCACGGTCCAGGCGACTTCGAGAAGCGTGTGATGCGTGGTGGAGCTGGGGGAGGGACTGCGCTTCTCATTGAAGCGGAACATCACGTAGGCGAGCAGGATCATCACAAACAGTGCGATGGCGATGATGATCGTATTGGTCAGGTCATGGAAGGCATGCAGCTCGTGGGCGATGGGCGTCGCCGCTTCTTGCATGCCCAACTGCCTCGGAGCCGGCTGCCCCAGGCCATTCGCGAGCACCATCCCCGGGGCAATTAGCAGGGCCACCAACCCTGCCAGCGCCATTCGAGGCACGTACGTGTAAATCCTGTTCAGCATAAAACCACTCCCCGATCCTATCCCGGCCTGATGCCGGCCTCTCCCTGACTTCGGACTCTCGATCTTGTCGATCGTTATCTGCCGCAACTGACGGCGGGATCATCCGCCCTATCGCTCGCGTTGTACTGACCGCCCCGAGCCTGCCACAATTATGGCAGCGTCTCCCAACAGACAGCACAACCGTCAAAGGCTGCTCAAGTCAAGTTTCGTGCGTCATAACCACGCGTTGCTTCTCCGGCGAATGACACGCAGGCGTTTTTGCGCTGCACCAGACTTCCGGCTTTGCGAGCGGGATTGCCGGTTGCATCCATCTCGCTCGTTCGGGCCCGGCGGAGCGTGACGACTTGGCCGCCTTCCAATTTTGGCCGTTTTCCTTGCGGAAACCGATGCTGGGTCTCAGGGAGAAGTGCTCGTCTCGAACGTAGAAGACCTCCTTTGCGTGGCGAGGCGCTTCGAGTGGGATGAGCCATCGGAATACTGCCGAGACGACGCTCACCCGAGCGATCAAGGAAATTTGAGTGCTGTCGCCTGACCGTTCGAAATGCGAGAAGGCATGACGGCTGCACGCAAGAGTTTGGGATGCGCACATCGGAAACGCGAATCAGTCTCTGGATTGAGCGCGGGAGCGGAGCGACGAACCGATCCGCCCGGCGGGCATTCCCGCACGTTTGAGACGAAAGACCAGGACGCTGCATCGGCCGCCAGACACAATCGGCTGCTCGTGCGCTCGAACGCCACCTAAAGCCGTTCCGGTTTAGGCGGAATCGGGGAACGGCTCTAAGTGTTTATTTCATCGTGCTTCTTTTCGGAAAACCGTTTCCACTTTTCCGGAAGCACTCTAGCGAGGATCTTCCGAGGCCATGTCACGCTGCTCCGGCCCATCCCCACGGCTCACATGCATCGGCCGCAGCGCAGCAGGGCGCTTCGTGGGCGTTACCTTCGCGGTCCTGGCAGCAGGATTGGCGGGGTTGGCTGGGGGCACGGGCGCTCTGGCACAGGATGCCACCGAAGCCCGGGAAGCCGCCCTCCAACAGCATTTCGGCGGCGAGGTGAAGGGCCAGTACGGCGACTGGCAATACGTATGCAAACCACCGCCACCAGGCGCGAAGAACGAAGCCTGCGCCCTCGTGCAGAGCGTCACGGCCGAAGATCGCAAGAACGTCGGCCTCACGATCTATTTTCAGAAGTTTTCGAACGGCACGAAGGTGCTGCGCGTGTTCGCACCCGTCGGCGTCCTTCTTCCTCCGGGCATTGGCCTCAAGGTGGATGGCGCCGACATCGGACATGCCCCGTTCCTGCGCTGCCACACGTTTGCGTGCTACGCCCAGGTGACGGTCGAGGACAAGCTGGTCGAGCAGTTGAAGACCGGGAAGACAGCGATTTTCATCATCTTCCAGACCGAAGAGGCTGGAATCGGAATTCCGATTTCACTCGAGGGCTTTGACAAGGGCTTGGCGGCGCTCGAGTAGGACGCTTGCGCTCACGCTGCTTCGGAACGCGATCGTCTGAACAAGATGGAGCGCGCTTGAGCGCATGCGGACTCATAGCGAAGCCAGCCACGAAGCCCGTTACCCTGTGCGGAAACGAGCAATGCCGTTCACGCTCGCGAGCGCGCGCTTGCACGCGCGGAGGCGGCCGATCAAGCGACGCGACGCTGGCCAATGGCCTCCTGCCGCATCGGCGCGTCGACGTCCCTATCCTTGCTGCCGCTGAAATTGATGTAATCACGCTCCGCCCGCTCGCTCTCGGTCTCACCGAAGACGTCCAGCGGTGACCAGGCATCGAAGATCCGGCGGTAGCCTTCAGTGTACTGCTCCGTCGCCGTCCGCCAGAAGGCGAGTTGCTCATTGACGACGTCATACGGCGTACGGCACTGCGCCAGCCGCGGGCCGATGTGCATGTAGGCCTGCGTTCTTTTATTGACGAGCGCGGACCATGCGAGTTGTGAGCGCATCAGGGCCTTGAATGGCGCACCCATCCGCTGCGAGAGATCGTGCACGCCTGTTTGCGCCGAGAAGGGATTGGCGACACCGCAGGCCTGGCTGGTGCGCTCGAAAAACGACGCATAGACGTCGAACAACGGTCCGAAGGGACCGAACGTTTTGGAATCGAATTCCGGCTGATGATCCGTTCCCATCGCTTCAACTCCCTACTCCGATCCGGCAGCTCTGCCGAACCTTTGTCTACATTCGTCAGCGTAGACACAGCATGTCGAGAAAGCAATTGATCAAGAACAATCGGCCATCATGAGGATGATGGCGAAACGTCGATAAGTATATCGCGTTCAATACACGCAGCGGGTCCATCTCGCTGGCACATCTCATTCAAATACTTGTCACGGTCCGTGTTACCTGAGAGCGAGCGGGATCGGCCAACCAAAGTTGATGGCAGGCAATTTCTCGGTTTTCTTCTTTTCCGGAGTGTCGTCTAGAGGCGCAGAGAGGCGGGAAGCTTGTGACGCGAGCCTCCCGCCCGATGTCATGCGCGATCAGCGCGTTGCGCGAACTATCAGCCTCATCAAACAGCTCGCGCTGTTTGGTCCCATCATGGACCGGAAGACACTCGAGAACGTGAACCAGTCTCTCAAACAAAGATCTCGAGTACGTTCGCCCCGCAACGGCGGGTCCATCAAGCGTGAACGTGCTCGAGAGTGCTTCCGGAAAAATGGGAACCGGTCATGGCGAAGCCGTGCACTTATGGTGTCCGAGAAGAAGCACGAGGATACATAAGCTTAGAGCCGTTCCCCAATTCCGCTTAAACCGGAACGGCTCTAGGTCGCGAACTTGGACTTGAGGAAGCCGAGCACGAGCGCCGTCACGGCACCACTGACGCCGCCGGTGGCAAATCCGCCCAAAATCGCGTTGATGTCGAGCCCCGAGGCAGCCGCGGCCGTACCCAGCCCGAGAAGCTGGCCGAGCAGCTGCCCGCCAATGCCGCCCCCGATTGCGCCGGCGATCGTGTTGCCGATCGTCCCGAGGGTATCGTTCTTAGTTGCGGCTGCAGCGGCATTGCCGCCGACCGCACCGCTCACAGCCTGGATGAGAAGTGATGTAAGGTCCATCTTGATCTCCCCAATGCAATCGACGTGCTCCGACGATCAGAGCAAATCGAAGCAAGCATTGACGAGATTTCCTCAGCCTTGAGTCGAGCGCAAGCGATGATTGGCTCTGGAAGATCGACAATCCAAAGAAGAGGCCGCGGAGACACGCCCTCTCGAGCGGCCAAATAGAACCTTGCAGTCCAGTGCCTTCGCAGTGCAAACATCATCTTGAAGCAACGACGAGAGAGCCTTCGATGAACGTGCACGTCATTCCGACGCCCGCTTCCGCCGCGGACCCGGTCCGCCATGACTGGACCCGCGCCGAGGCGCAGGCCATCCATGACCTGCCGTTCAACGACCTCTTGTTCCGCGCGGCGAGCGTCCAGCGCCGCCATTTCGACCCGAACAAAGTCCAGCTCGCGCGCCTGCTCTCCGTCAAGACGGGCGGCTGCGCGGAGGATTGCGGCTACTGCAGCCAGTCGGCGCACCACGCCTCCGGCCTCAAGGCCACCAAGCTAATGGAGGTGGAGCGTGTGCTCGAGGAAGCCCGGCGCGCCAAGGCGCAGGGCGCCACGCGCTATTGCATGGGTGCCGCCTGGCGCCAGCCGAAAGCTCGCGACATGGAGGCCATCGTCGCTATGGTCGAAGGCGTCAAGGCCCTCGGCATGGAGACCTGCATGACGCTCGGCATGCTCTCCGATGAGGATGTCGGGAAGCTCAAGGGCGCCGGCCTCGACTACTACAATCACAACATCGATACCTCGGAGCGTTACTATTCCGAGATCATCAAGACACGCACCTTTGCAGACCGGCTCGACACGCTCGCACGCGTGCGCGACGCGGGCATCAAGGTCTGCTCGGGGGGCATCGTCGGTCTCGGCGAGACCATCGAGGACCGCATCGACATGCTGGTGACACTGGCGAACCTCGACAAGCATCCCGAGAGCGTGCCGATCAACATGCTGATCCCCATTCCCGGAACGCCGCTCGAAAATCGCGAGAAGGTCGATCCGATCGCCTTCGTGCGCATCATTGCGCTCGCACGCATCATGATGCCGGCATCGTTCGTGCGTCTCTCTGCGGGCCGCACCGAGATGAGCGAGGAAACGCAGGCGCTCTGCTTCTTCGCCGGCGCCAACTCGATCTTCTGCGGCGACACCCTGCTCACCGCCGACAATCCGGGCGAGGACAAGGATCAGGTCCTGTTCCAGAAGCTCGGCATCGAGCCTCTCGCCCTTGATGGCGAGACCGATGAGGCCGGCGCCGCTCAGGATACGGATCACGCCGGCTGCGGCTCAGATACGACATGTCAGCCGGCCACGAGCGGGCGCTGAGGGCACTCGAGCGCCGCGGGCGTCTGCGCGCGCTCGCGCCTCGCCGCGGCATCGATTTCGCATCCAACGATTATCTGGGCCTTGCCGCCTCACCTGAGCTCGCAGAGGCTGCCGCCAGCGCGCTCGATCGCGGCGTGGCCTTGGGCGCCGGCGGCTCGCGCCTACTGCGCGGCAACGATCCGGAGCACGAAGCACTCGAAGCCGAAGCGCAAGCCTTCTTCGGCGCTGAAAGCTGCCTCTATTTCGGTGGCGGGTTCATCGCCAACTACGCGCTTTTTTCCACGCTGCCCGCCCGCGCCGATCTCGTCGTCCACGACGCACTGATCCACGCCAGCGTCATCGATGGCATGCGCGCCGGCAAAGCCACCGTCACAGCCGCCACCCACAACGACGCCCAGAGCTTCGACGACGCCATCGCCCGCTGGCGGGCGGCGGGCGGCACGGGGCGCCCTTGGATCGCCGTCGAAAGTCTCTACTCCATGGACGGCGACCGCGCCCCGCTCTCCGACCTGATCACGGTCACGCGCCGCCACGATGGCTATCTCGTCGTCGACGAGGCGCACGCCACGGGCGCTCTCGGTCCGGACGGGCGCGGCCTCGCCCACGATCTGGAGGGCGCACCCGACGTCATCTCGCTTCACACCTGCGGCAAGGCGCTCGGCGTGAGCGGCGCACTCCTGCTCGCTCCACGTCTCATCCGCGACTATCTCATCAACCGGGCGCGCCCCTTCATCTATGCGACGGCGCCGTCGCCGCTGATGGCCGCCACTGTGCGCGCCTCTCTCGAGATTGTTCGCCGAGATGCTCCTCGTCGCGAGCGGCTTGCACGCCTCGTCGCCTTTACCGGAGAGGAGCTTGCGCGCCGCTCAGGGATCTCTCCCTCCGGCTCGCATATCCAGCCGGTCATCTTGGGCGCCGACGAGCGGGCCGTCTCCGTCGCCCGCGCCCTCATCGACGAGGGATTTGATGTGCGCGCGGTGCGCCCGCCGACCGTTCCCGAAGGCACGGCGCGCCTGCGCATCTCACTCACCCTCAACGCCGGCGAAGAGGCCGTTGCGCGTCTCATCGATACGCTCGCGCCCCTGCTGAACGAGACGGCGGCATGATCGAAGCCAAGACGAACGCATCCTCCCCCTGGCGGGGAGAGGTTAGGGGTGAAGGGAACCCAGGACCCCAGCCGTTGGGGACCCCCCCCCTCCCAGCCTCCCCCACAAGGGGGGAGGAGTCGTGGCCGGTGCCGCGTCGCAAGCACACCCAACGCGTCTTCTTCCGGCAAGAGCGAAACTCAAATTTCCCCCTCCCCCTTGTGGGGAGGGGTCAGGGGTGGGGGGACCCGGATCGGCCCGCCGTTGAAATTCCCCTCCATACCTCCTCCGCGAGGGGCGAGAAGCCATGGCCCGCTACACGATGTGAGCCCGCCCTTCGTCTCCTTCTATTGCGCAGAGATGATAGGACGGTGCCCATGACCCAAGGCCTCATCGTTACGGGAACCGATACCGATGTCGGCAAGACGGTGTTCGCCGCCGCGCTCGCCGGTGCACTCGGCGCGACCTATTGGAAGCCAATCCAGTGCGGCCTCGACGGCGGCGGCGACAGCTCACGCATCGGCGAGCTATCCGGCCTCTCTCCGAGCCGCATTCACCCCGAGGCGTTCCGGCTCGCACGTCCCGAGTCGCCCCACCGCGCCGCCGAAGCGGAAGGCCGCGAGATCAGCCTGGCACAATTGGATCTTCCGCCCGTCGAAGGCCCGCTCGTCGTCGAGGGCGCGGGCGGGCTCATGGTTCCGGTCAATCGCCACCTGCTGATGATCGATCTGTTCGCGGCCTGGCGCCTGCCGGTCGTGCTGGTCGCGCGCACCGCTCTCGGTACGATCAACCACAGCCTGCTTTCGATCGAGGCCTTGAACGGGCGCAACATCCCCATTCTCGGCATCGCTTTCGTCGGCGACGAGATGCCGGATACGGAGCACACCATCGCCGCCATGGGCAACGTGCGCCGCCTGGGGCGCCTCCCCCGCCTCGCGCCGCTCACCCGCGATAGCCTCGCTGCCGCCTTCGCTGCCAACTTCCGCCTCGAGGACTTCTCCTGATGACACGCGGCACCGTCTGGCATCCCTTCACGCAGCATGCGCTGGAGCCGCAGCCGATCGCGATCGCACGCGCTGAGGGCGCCTGGCTGGAAACAGCCAACAAGCGCCGCATCCTGGACGGGATCTCCTCATGGTGGGTCATCACACACGGTCACCGTCACCCGGCGATCGTCGCGGCCGTCCACGCAGAGATCGACCGGCTCGACCAGGTGATCTTTGCCGCGCTCACCCATGAACCGGCCGAGAAGCTCGCCGAGAAGCTCGTCAGCCTCGCCCCGCCCGGCCTGGCCCATGTCTTCTATTCCGACAGCGGCTCCACCGCCGTCGAGGTGGCGCTCAAGATGGCGCTCGGCTACTGGCGCAACATCGGCGAGCCTCGCACGCGCATCGCGGCCCTCGAGCACGGCTACCACGGCGACACCATCGGCACCATGTCGGCGGGCGCCCGCGGTGTGTTCAACGCTGCATACGAGCCGCTCCTGTTCGATGTGGTGCGCATCCCCTTTCCGCATCCAGGACGCGAGCAGGAGACGCTCGACGCGCTCGACGCGGCGGCCCGCGAAGCCCCGCTCGCCGCCTTCATCGCCGAGCCTCTGATCGCCGGCGCCGGCGGCATGCTGATTTACGGCGCGGAAACGCTTGCCGAGATGAAGCGCATCTGCGAGCGCCATAACGCCCTCTTCATTGCCGACGAGGTGATGACCGGCTGGGGCCGCACGGGCACGCTCTTTGCCTGCACCCAGGCGGGTGTTACGCCCGACATCCTCTGCCTCGCCAAGGGCCTCACAGGCGGCTCCGTTCCTCTCGCCGCAACACTTGCGACGCCCCGCATCTTCGAGGCGCACTATTCCGAGGATCGCGCACGCACGTTCTTCCATTCGTCGAGCTTCACCGCCAATCCGGTGTGCTGCGCAGCCGCCCTTGCCAACCTCGGGATCTGGGAAACCGAGCCCGTCCTGGAGCGCATCGGCAAACTCGCCGCGCTGCAAGCCGAGCACATCGCTGCTTTTGAGACTGACAGCCGTTTCGAGAACCCGCGCCGCATCGGCACCATCGCCGCACTCGATCTCAAGGTGACGGACAGCGGCTATCTCGCATCAGCCAGCCTCGCGCTCCGCGCCCACTTTCTCGCCTCGGGCGTACTGCTGCGTCCGCTCGGCAATACGATCTATGTGATGCCGCCCTACTGCACGACGGCCGCCGATCTCGCGCCGGTCTACGACGCCATCCGCTCCGCCCCAGACGTGCTCACGCGATAAAGAGCTTCCGAAAATAGGAACCGGTTTCCCGGATGCAGTCTTGACATCGCGGGTCAAGGCTTGCGCCGACGCCAGTGCAACGTCTCCTTGGATTCAGCCACTCCCCGCCAGCACAACGTCACCCCGGCGAAGGCCGGGGCCCACGCAAGCTTCTGCGGGCTCGACATCGGAGAGCGGCACCGCCCGCTCACCCCGCCTTGGCCCTCAGCACATACGCCGTCTCCTCGAGCGAGGTCACGCCTCGCGCCTTGAGGCCCGGACTTGCGGCGAGACCATCGCGGCTTTCGAGCACGTCGATGTCGTACGTCTCGGCGAAGAGCTCGGCCACGTTCATGAGCGGCGTAGAGAACGGCGGTCCGGGAATCTGCCCGACGGGGTAAGCCAGCGAGACCAGCAGCATCGGCGCCGCGGCCGGGATGATCTCCATCAGCCGGCGCGCATAGCGCACCTGCAGCGAATGCGGGAAAGCCACGAGCGCGGCGCGGTCGTACACGGCCCCGACCTCGCGCGTGACCTCGGCTGGAAGCTCGAAGACGTCTCCGCACCAGATGCTGATCGGGCCCGCCGAGCGCACGACGAACGCCCCGCGGGCGTTTGTGTCTGCTTCGATCCCCTGTTCACGGAAGAAGTCGTCCACCGCCAGCGGCGAGAGCTCGACGCCGATAACGCGATGACCCTGCGAGGCGAGCCAGACCATATCGCGGCTCTTTCCGCAGAGCGGCACGAAGACGGTGCTGCCTGGCGCCGCCCCAAGCGAGGGCCAGTGCGTCACCAGCAAATCGTTTCCTTCCGGCTGGTGAAAACCGATCTCGCCCTTCTGCCAGCGCTCGATCCAGAAGCCGGGCGTCAAAGCCGTGTCATCCACATCCTAGCTCCGGTAGTCTGCATTGATGGCTATGTAATCGTGAGTGAGGTCGCAGGTCCATACATGTGCGGCCGCCTCGCCGACCCCCACATTGATGCGGATCACGATCTCACGGTTTTTCATGTAGGCAGCAGCCGCGGCCTCGTCATATTCGGCCGACCTTTCGCCATTCCACGCCACGCAATGCGCGCCGAACCAGATCGAGAGCTTGTCGCGGTCTGCCGCCTCTCCCGCTTTGCCGACCGCCATGACGACGCGGCCCCAATTGGGATCCTCGCCGGCGATCGCCGTCTTGAGGATCGGCGAGTTGGCGCAGGCGAGCGCGATTCTGCGCGCGGCCTCCACGCTCTCCGCGCCCTCGACCACGAACGTCACGAACTTCGACAGGCCCTCTCCGTCCTTCGCCACCTGGATGGCAAGGTCGCGCATCAGATCGTGCAGGGCGCGCGAGAAGTCCGCGAGCGCCTCGGCGCCGACCTTCTCGACCGGCTCCTGGCCGCGCGCCCGCGCCGCGCCCGTCGCGAACACGAGGCAGGTGTCGCTCGTCGAGGTATCGCCGTCCACGGTCATGGCGTTGAACGTGGTTTCGACATGCTCGGAGAGCAATGCCTGAAGCGCCGCGGCGGCGATGGCTGCATCGGTGAAGATGAAGCAGAGCATCGTGGCCATGTCCGGCGCGATCATGCCCGCGCCTTTGCAGAAGCCGTTGATCGTCACCTCGACACCGCCGATCGATGTCCGGCGCGTCGCGAGCTTGGGATAGGTGTCGGTGGTCATGATGGCCCGTGCTGCGGCCTCGAAGGCGTCCGGCACGGCACTGTTCACGAGACCGTCGATGAGATGCACGAAGCGGCCCGCGTCCATCGGCTCCCCGATCACGCCGGTCGACGAGACGAACACCTCGTGCTCGGCGCAATTTGCCGCCGCCGCCCCCGCTGCGACTGTGCGGTCCACGGCTTCCCGGCCCTTCATTCCCGTGAACGCATTGGCGTTGCCAGAATTCACGATCAGCAGCCGCGCCGCGCCGCCCGCAAGGTGCTTCCGGCAGGCAAGCACAGGTGCGGACGCCGTTTTGGAGCGCGTCAGCACGCCGGCTACGGTCGTACCCTCATCCAGCACGGCGACCATCAGATCGGTGCGGCCCTTATAGCGGATCCCGGCCTCTGCCGTTGCAAACCGCACTCCCGCGAGCGGCGCGAGCCGCACAAGCTTTTCGGGCACGAAGGGCGAGCGGTGGGAAATCTTACCCATATGTGGAGCTCCAGGCGGGAAACGGCGGCACGACGCCGAACTGCGGAGGGATCGGCGTCCGGCGGCAAACTCTAGAGCGTCTTCCGATCCGATGGAATCGGATCGGACACTTTGGAGCCTGATCGTATGAGGTGGATGGGGACACACATTCACCGAGAACGTGAAACAGCCTCTCAAATAAAAACTTAGAGCGCGTTCAAGCCGCGCAATCCGATTCTAATAAGAGTGAACGCGCTCTAGGTGTTTGATGAGACCGATGTTTCACGCTTCGGGCTGGTTGTCACTGCTCCGCGGTTCCGGAGAGGACCTGCAGGACGAACACGCCGGCGATGATGAGGCCCATGCCGGCCAACGCCGCAAAATCGAGCTTCTGCGCATAAAGCAGCCAGCCGGCCACCGAGATCAGAACGATGCCGATCCCCGACCAGATGGCGTAAGCGATGCCCATGGGGATGGTCTTCAGCGCAAGCGAGAGGAAAAAGAACGCGGATCCGTAGCCTATGACGACCACAACCGAGGGCAGGAGCCGCGTAAATCCATCCGACGCCTTCAAGGCCGAGGTCGCTGCGACCTCCAAGAGAATGGCGAAGATCAAAGCGAGTTGGCTGGGCATGGCTGCTCTCCGATGGCGTTGGTGCAAGGCATAGCAGCCTACCCTGCGCCGACGCTACCGGATTTTCCAGAGAAGCAACTGGATTTCGCTAGAGGAACAACAGGGGGGGGCGTAACGCGCCCCAGCTCCTGTTCGGCAGGAACGGGCACGCGAGCCTTCAGTCCTTTTTCTCGGGCTGGCCGCCTTGCGTCTCAGGCTGGCCCTCCTGCTCCATCTTCTTGATCTGCTCTTCGAGCTGCTCTTCCTGAAGCTTCTTCCGGGCCGCAGCTATCGCCGTCTCCTGCCGCACCTCTTCGCGGATCTCGGCATCAACGTAGTCAATTTCGGCCTTCTCGCGCAGCTCCGTCGCCACTTGCTGGCCTTTCTGCTGCACCATGCCGTCGACGATCTGGTCCTTGACCTCCTCGTACGTCGGCAGCGCTTTTTCGCGGCGATCGTCGACCTTGATGATATGCCAGCCAAACTTGCTCTGCACCGGCTTCGAAACCTCACCCTTCTTGAGCGCGAAGGCCGCCTCCTCGAACTCCTTCACCATCTGTCCCTTGCTGAAATAGCCAAGCTTGCCGCCGTTGGCCTTCGAGCCGGGATCGCTGGAATAGGCTTCCGCGAGCTTGGCGAAGTCCTCGCCCTTCTCGACCTTGCCGAGAACCTCTTTCGCCTTGTCTTCGCTCTCGACGAGGATATGGCGTGCGTCGATCTCATCCTCCTTCGGGATCATCTTGACCTTGTCGTCATAGATGCCCCGCACGAGCCCCTCTCCAATCGCGCCCTTGACGGACGCTTCGTAGAAGGCATCGCGCTTGGCCCGGGTGCTCCAATAGGCAAGGCGTCGCTCGAAGTCCGGACCGCTCGTCAGCTTCGCCCCGTCGGCCGCATCGGCGAAGAGGCGCATTTCAATCAGGAATTCGAGCAGGAGACGGCGGCGCTTATCGGCCGGAACGCTGTTGATCTCGGCGCCAACCTCGGTCTCCGCCAGCTTAAGATCGGATTCCTTGATCTCGGCCCCGTTGATCCGCGCCAGCACGGCATCCTCGGCGAGCGCCTGTCCCCTGCCGGCAAGCTCCGGAGCGACGAGGAGCGCTGCACCGGCCATCGTAAACACCGCAATACGGGCCACACTGATGTATTTCACTGAGCTGCTCCTGGAGGTTGATGCGCCTGGAGCCTGCTCACTTTCGCTCCCACGAATGCCGGATTCGAGAAGAAGTAAGGACCACGTAAGGCGCTTGTAAGGTTATGGGCCGAGGCATCCATAGACGAAGCCCGGCCTGTGTGCCAAGTTAACAATTGCAGATGTTTGACCCCGCTCTCCGGGATGCGGGCTCACGAGCCTGGCCTAAGCGACTCTGAGGAGCCCCTTACGAGGATACAGCGCCAGTGCGTTGACAATTCCGGGCGTCGATCCTTATCTCTGCCCGCAAGTGGCCAATCGGCCGGATTGGCGCTTCCGCGGCTCTCCAGCTTTTGGTGTGTAACCGCCGGGCGCGGCCTCTGGCGAGCACGGCCGGGTGTTAATCCCGCCTCTCCCAGTTGTCCAGCGCATCATCGCCAAGCTCACGATTTGAGGAACGAACTTGATGCTCTCCATCGGCTCCTTCGGCTCGCTCGCCTCGAAGATCTTCGGCTCGTCCAACGATCGGCGCGTGAAGAGCTTCCGCTCCCGCGTGGAGGCCATCAACGCGCTCGAGCCGGAGGTGGAAAAGCTCACCGATGCCGAGCTCCGCGCCCGCACGGAGACGTTCCGCGAGCAGTATCGCGCCGGCACCTCGCTTGACGACCTGCTCGTCCCCGCCTTCGCGACCGTCCGCGAGGCGGCCAAGCGCGCGCTCGGCCAGCGCCATTTCGATGTGCAGCTGATCGGCGGCATGGTGCTCCACGAGGGCAACATCGCGGAGATGAAGACGGGCGAAGGCAAGACGCTCGTCGCCACCCTCGCCGTCTATCTGAACGCCCTTGCCGGCGAGGGCGTTCATGTCGTCACCGTCAACGACTATCTCGCCAGCCGCGACGCCGAATGGATGGGCCGGGTCTATCGCTTCCTCGGCCTCTCGGTCGGTACCATCGTCCATGGTCTCGACGACGATCAGCGCAAGACTGCCTACGCTGCCGACGTCACCTATGCCACCAACAACGAGCTGGGCTTCGATTACCTGCGCGATAACATGAAGCTCAGGAAGGACGAGATGGTCCAGCGCGGCCACGCCTTCGCCATCGTCGACGAGGTGGACAGCATCCTGATCGACGAGGCGCGCACGCCGCTCATCATCTCAGGCCCCCTCGAAGACCGCGCCGACCTCTACGTCGCCGTCGACAAGCTCATCCCGCGCCTGACCAAAGAGGAATACGAGCTTGACGAAAAGCAGCGCCAAGTCTCTCTCAACGAGGCCGGCAACGAGCGCATGGAGCAGCTCCTTGCGGAAGAAGGGCTGATCAAGGGCTCTCTTTACGACATCGAGAACGTCTCGTTCGTCCACCACGTCAACCAGGCGCTCAAGGCACACAAGCTCTTCCAGCGCGACAAGGACTACATCGTCAAGAGTGGCGAGGTCGTCATCATCGACGAGTTCACCGGCCGCATGATGCCGGGCCGGCGCTACTCGGAGGGCCTGCATCAGGCGCTCGAGGCCAAGGAGAACGTCGAGATCCAGCCCGAGAACCAGACGCTGGCCTCCATCACCTTCCAGAACTACTTTCGCCTCTATAAGAAGCTTGCCGGCATGACCGGCACGGCGATGACCGAAGCTTCGGAGTTCATGGACATCTACGGCCTCGACGTCATCGAGATCCCGACCAACCTGAAGATCTCGCGCATCGACGACGACGACGAGATCTATCGTACCCAGAGCGAGAAGCTCGGCGCCATCGTCACCACGATCGCGGACTGCCACCGCCGCGGCCAGCCCATTCTCGTCGGCACCACCTCGATCGAAAAGTCCGAGCAGTTGTCGGAGCTCCTCAAGGATCGCAAATACATCGAGAACCTCGGCAAGTCGCTCCTCGCGCAGGCTGAGAAGATGAAGGATGCCAAAGAGGGCAAGTCATCGCCCGAAGGCGATCTCAAGGCGTACTTCAACGACATTGGCGCCCATCTGATCGAGATTGGCTCGGCCAAGGGCAAGGCGGGCGAGGACCCCATCCCTCATCAGGTGCTGAACGCCCGCTATCACGAGCAGGAAGCCAGCATCATCGCCCAGGCCGGCAAGCCCGGCGCCGTCACCATCGCCACCAACATGGCCGGCCGCGGCACCGACATTCAGCTCGGCGGCAACGTGGAATATCAGCTGCGCGACTGGATCGCTGCAGAGACCGAGGCCGGAAACGCACCGGACGAGGAAGCCGTCGCCAAAAAGCGCGCCGAAATCGAGGAACTCGTCAAAGAGCAGCGGAAGATCGCGCTCGAGATGGGCGGTCTATATATGGTCGGCACCGAGCGTCACGAAAGCCGGCGCATCGATAACCAGCTCCGCGGCCGCTCCGGCCGTCAGGGCGACCCCGGCCGCTCGAAATTCTATCTCGCGCTCGATGACGACCTGATGCGCATCTTCGGCTCCGACCGCATGGAGAGCGTCCTGAAGACGCTCGGCCTGCAGGAAGGCGAGGCCATCACCCATCCGTGGATGAACAAAAGTCTCGAGATGGCGCAGAAGAAGGTCGAGGCACGAAACTTCGACATCCGCAAGCAGATCCTGAAATACGACGATGTGATGAACGATCAGCGCAAGGTCATCTTCGACCAGCGCAAGGACATCATGGCCGAGGACGAGGTTTCCGACATCATCACGGAGATGCGCTCCCAGGTGTTGAGCGATCTCGTCTCCCGCTTCATTCCGGAGAGAGCCTACGCCGAGCAGTGGGATATGGCTGGCCTCAAGGAGGCGGTCGAGGCGATCTTCGGGCTCGACCTTCCGCTCGAGGAGTGGAGCGCCGAGGAAGGCATCGCCGATGAGGAGATCCTGGAGCGACTGAAGAGCGTCGTTGACGAGAAGGCGGCGCGAAAGGCGGTCGAGATCGGGCCGGATACGTACCGGCAGATCGAGAAGATGGTCCTTCTGCAAACGCTCGACCATCTCTGGCGCGAGCATCTGGTAACCCTCGAGCACCTGCGCCAGGTAATCGGCTTCCGCGCCTATGGCCAGCGAGACCCGCTCAACGAGTACAAGAGCGAAGCGTTCATCCTGTTCGAGAGCATGCTATCGCGCCTGCGCGAGGCGACGACCGGGCAGCTCATGCACGTTGAGCTTGCCCCGCCGGGCGAGCAGCCGCCCGAGCTCGAGATGCCCGAACTTCCGGAGATGCATGCCCATCACATCGATCCGCAGACCGGACACGATGAGCTCTCCGCAGAGCTGGCAATGGTGGATGCGGCCATCGCGGCGCGCGGGCGCGGCAGCCCCACGCCGGAAAAGCGTGCTCCGCTCCAGACGCGCAGGGCCGCCGGCGATATCGATCCCAGTGATCCCGCAACCTGGGGCAAGATCTCGCGCAATGCACCCTGCCCGTGCGGCTCTGGCAAGAAGTACAAGCACTGCCACGGCAAGTACGATTGATTAGAGTGGGCCGGTCGTGGCGGAGCCATCCACGCCAAGCGTCCGAGAAGAAGCACGAAGAAACAAAACCTAGAGCCGTTTTCCCAACTCTACCTAAAGCGGAACGGCTCTAGGGCCTGATCGATCTCGGTAGCTGCGGCCCGTACCCGCCGAGACCGTAATTCCGGCTCTCATGCACGGACTTAGACGACGATCGCGTCGGGCCTGTCCGTCCGGAGCTTTGAAGCACGGCTCGCGTCACAAGGACAAACGCATTCAGCGTGATCCGCAACGTGTGCGGGCCTTCGCGTGCTGTCAGCCGTTTCTCAGCCGTCATCGGTCTGCCTGTAATCGCCGCATTCAGCAAAAGGTTCATCGGCACGCGCGGCCAGACTCGAGCACTGCCCATCAATGCGCTGATCTAAAAAAACCTTCACTCGGCGATGAAAAAAGGTCGGCAATTCCCGAGAAAAACATACTGTTAATCACGATATAATCAGCACGCAGTTAGTTCATAAAGTAATTCTTGAGATTAATACATGCGTCGCCACAATTATTGCTTGATTAGGGCGAGCGTTGTCACAAGTATATTTAGAATATTAACGCGATGACTAGAATTGATCCGATATATATCTACGATTTTTACTGGATGTTAAATCAGTCCGCGTAGGGTTTCCGGCAGTTCCGCCGCGATGGCGTGTCCGCGCGCACGAACTGACAGGAAGTCAACAGGGAGTCTTCAAACCATGAGCAATCTTCTCTCGCGCTTTGCGAAGGACGAATCCGGTGCCACCGCGATCGAGTACGGGTTGATCGCCGCCCTCGTCGGCGTCGGCATCATCGCCGCCCTCACCACCCTTCAGGAATCACTGACCGGCATCTTCGAAGACATCGGCGGCGAGCTCGACGGCGCCATCACCAAGAAATAGTCGACCTTGCCAAAGCGATTTCCGGATTTCCGGAGGCAGGCAATCACCATATCAAGCCGTCCGGGCCCTCTCGGGCGGCTTTCCTTGTTTCTCATCGGCCCACCTTCCCACGGGCTACGGACCATGGCTTCGAGCCTGTGAGTGAAACATCGGCATGCTTCGTACCATCAAACGCTTCTGGGCTGACCAGAGTGGCAATAGCGCCATTGAATATGGGCTCCTGGTTGCGATCCTCGGAATGGGGCTCGTGTTCAGCCTGAGCAATCTGCAGGCGTCTTTGACGGAGTTTTTCAGCAGCTTTGACGCCTACATACCCGATTAATCGCTCGGCAGGTGCCACAGCCTAACGTCCTGTTTACCCCGGTCTGCGAAGCTGCTCGGAGTTCCTGCGTCCTGATCCGCGTTGAGGCGGAAAGAAACGCCGTTGAAGGTGCGCCACGTGCTCGCGTCCGCCATCCTCATGACCTTCGGCGCCATCATGGCCTTCGCGGCTGCGATGGACCTGATGACGATGACCATACCCAACCGCATCTCGCTGGCGCTGGTTGCGGTGTTCCTCATCGCCGCTCCCCTGATGGGGCTCGCTCCGGGTGCAATCCTGATGCATCTTGCGGCCGGTTTGCTGGTCCTTGCCGCCGGCATTCTCCTGTTCGCGATCGGCGGCTTCGGCGGCGGCGATGCCAAGCTTCTTGCGGCCGGCGCGCTCTGGATCGGCTTTGATCAGCTCCTGGCATTTCTGGTGCTCACCGCGGTTCTCGGCGGCGTGCTGGCCATCGCCATCCTCTATTATAGAAAGCTCCCCATCCTGGGCCTTCGCGCACCGCACTGGGCGATCAACCTCCATCAGCCGGGAGGCGCCATCCCCTACGGCATCGCCATCGCCGGTTCGGGCCTTCTGGTTCTGCCCCTGACGCCATGGATCGCCGCTGCCGGCTAGAGTGCTTCCAGAAAAGTGGGAACCGGTTTTCTGACGAGAAGCACGGAGAAATAAAAACGTAGAGCCGTTAAACCGGAACGGCTCTACGCCGGAGCGCATCCGCACGGCAGCGCTGGTCGCGTTAAAAGCAAACGCTCTCAAGCCGTTCCGGGACAGAAATTAACGACGCGTTGACGAATGTCCGTCAATCTTTCGCCCTGAGCAAAAGGTTTCGGCCAGATAAGGCCGTATGGGACAGCGCACGTGATGAGACGGCCTCAACTTATCGGATTGGCCATAGCCATGACGGCTGGCGTCATGGCGTTCGTCATGGTGCGCGGCATGGTCAACAAGCCGCCCGTCGAAAAGACGGTCGAGATCAAGGTCCAGTCGAGCGAGGTTTTGGTCGCCCGCACTGACATCGGGCTCGGCCAGATCACTAACGACACCGTGTTCCGCTGGCAGTCCTGGCCGAGCGAGACGGTGACCTCCGGCTTCATCACGCGCGCCGATCAGCCCGATGCGATGGCGCAGCTCTCCGGCTCCATCGCCCGCGCGCCGATCATGGCGGGCGAACCCATCACGCAGCAGAAGCTCGTCCGTGCCGGCCAGGGCGGGGTCCTCGCGGCCATCCTGCCCGCCGGCATGCGGGCCATCTCCACGCGCATCAAGGAGGAGACGGCCGCAGGCAATCTTATCCTGCCCAACGATCGCGTCGACGTGATCCTCATCCGCCGCGCCCGCAGCCGCAGCGGTCAGGAAGACTATGTCTCGGATCTCCTCTTCGCCAACGTGCGCGTGCTCGCCATCGGCCAGGAGATCGAGACCAAGGAGGGGAAGAAGACGGCGGGCGGCGCCAGCACCGCCACCCTCGAGCTGACGGGCCGCCAGTCCGAGCTCCTGGCGCTCGCAAACTCCATGGGAGAGATCTCGCTTTCGCTGCGTTCGATCGCCGATCTCGATCCCGAGCAAGGCCCGGTGGGCGGCGCCGATCCCTCCGCAAGGGAAAGCACCGCAATCCGCGTCCTTCGTTATGGCGCTGCGTCGCGCGCATACGGCGTTAACTGAGTATCTCCCGAGTCTTGTCCGTCAATAAGGCCCTTAACTAATGAAGAAGATTGGGACTCCGGTTGTACTGGCCATCTGGCTTGCCCTTCTGGCGGCAGCGGGCGTGAGCCCTGCCGCCGGACAGGATGGCGCATCGGTGCTGCGGATCAGCGCCATGGATGCGGCACCGCAAGTCCGCAGCGTCGCGCTTGGCTCCGGCAAATCGATGCTCGTCGAGTTCGATTTCGACCTCCGCGACGTCCTCGTCTCCGATCCCAAGAGCGTCGATGCGGTGGTTCAGACATCGAACCGCGTCTTTCTCATTGCCAAGCGGCCGGGGCAGACCAACGCCTTCTTCTTCGATGCGGACGGCCAGCAAATCCTGACCCTCGAGATCACGGTCGGCGCTGACGTTCGCGGTCTCGAGACGCTTCTTACCCGCCTCATCCCCGGCTCGAACATCCGCGTCGAGATGGCGGGCAAGTCCATCGTTCTGATCGGAACCGTCCGCACGCCCATAGATTCGAACCGCGCCACCGACATCGCCCGCGCATTCGCAGCCTCCAACTCCGATGGCTTCCTCGCCAACCAGACAGGTGCCACGGCATCCGGCGGAACGACGATCATCAACGCCAGCGACAGCATGCGATCTGGCGGAGGCGACGCGGCCAAGCCCGTCATCAATCTGCTTGGCGTCGAAGGCGAGGAGCAGGTGATGCTCCGCGTCGTCGTGGCTGAGGTTCAACGCGAGTTGCTGAAGCAGTTCGGCGTGAACATCGCAGCCGACATCAACGCCGGCAACTTCACCTGGAGCCTGCTCACCGCCAACGCCCTGCCGCTGACGGCCGCGGCCGGCCTCGGCGCGCTCCCCGTTCCGGGCATCGCCTCGGAAGGGTCCTGCGCGGGCGTCGCCTGCTTTTATAACGAGGGCCCGACCAACGGCACCTTCGGCAACTCCGGCACCGTCAGCGGGTGGAGCAACGGCGACTATCGCATCGGCAAGGCGCTGCGCGCGCTCGAGCGCGACGGCCTTGTCCGCACGCTGGCCGAGCCTAATCTGACCGCCATCTCTGGCGAATCCGCAAAGTTCCTGGCCGGCGGCGAGTACCCGATCCCCGTGAAGGATTCCAACGGCCAAACCTCGATCACCTATAAGGAGTTCGGCGTTGGCGTCTCCTTCACGCCCGTGGTGCTTTCAGAGGGCCGCATCAGCCTCAAGATCGAGAGCGAGGTGAGCGAGCTCTCCAACGCCGGCGCCATCGTTCTCGACTCGACGTCCATTCCCGCACTGAAGAAGCGCCAGGCGAATTCTACGGTCGAGCTCCCTTCTGGTGGCTCTATCGCGCTCGCCGGCCTCATCTCGGACGACGTGCGCCAAAACATCGACGGCTTTCCCGGCATCAAGGATGTGCCCGTATTGGGCACGCTGTTTCGCAGCCGCGACTTCATCAAGCGCGAAACCGAGCTCGTCGTCATCGTCACACCGTATCTCGTGAAGCCGGTCGCGCCGAAGGATCTGGCGAAGCCGCTCGACGGCCTCGCCGAGGCAACGGACCGGAAGGCGAACTTCATGGGTCATCTCAATCGCATCTACGGCACCGAGAGGGCGATGCCCATCGGCGACCTCAAGGGCGATTACGGGTTCATCGTTGAATAAGGCCGAGGCTGGAGACGCAATCATGATCAATCGACTTGCCTCCTTGCCGGCAGAGCTTGTCCCGCGCCGCGGCCTGCGCCTCGCCCCGCTCGCGCTCGGCCTCATCGCACTGGCGCTCGGCGGCTGCCGCCATGACGTCACCGCCCCCCAGGTTGCAGGATGGGCCATGGTCGATCCGTCTCAGCGCCATCCGATCATCGTGTCGCAGCAGCCGCAGACGATGCAGCTCCGCATCCCGGCCGGCGCGCGCGGCCTCAGTCCCCGCCAGCGCGCCGATGTTCTCGAATTCGCCGATCGCTCGCGCGCTCGCGATGCTGGCAACAGCCGGCTCGTCATCCAGGCTCCCGGCGGCGGCGCCAACGAGATCGCAGCTATGCATGCCGTCGGCGAGATCCGCCAGATCTTGGGCGACATGGGCTTTCCGGAAGCCTCGATCTCCGTCGAGGCCTATCACGCCGATCGGCGCGATGCCCCTGTGCGGGTCTCGTATCTGCGCTACGTCGCCGAAGCTCCCGTCTGCGGGTATTGGACCACAAACCTCGCGAGCCAGCGTGACAATGGGAACTATCCGAACTTCGGCTGCGCCAATCAGCACAATCTCGCCGTGTCGGTCGCAAACCCCGCCGATCTCATCGGACCGCGCACCGAGAGCGACCGGCCGAGCGAGCGCCGCGACGTCGTCTGGGACAAGTACAAGGCGGGCGAATGGACCGGCGCCAAGAAGAGCAACGACGACCGCGAGAAGATAACCATTCAGAAGTGACAGGTAGCATATCGATGTCGAAAGCGTTGCAGAGCTCGGCGTCCGAGCCGTTCGCGGCACCCTCTCCCTACGCCGTTGACGACCACGGCGTGAACGCGCCGTCGTTGAGTGACCGCGCGCGCCCGCTGCCACGAATATCGATCCAGGCCTTCTGCCAGACGCCCGATGTCGCCGAAGCCGTGCAGGCTGCGTCCGAGGACAGGCGCCTGAGCAAGACCCACGTCACCCTTCACATGGGCGGGATCGCGGCCGCGGTGGCTCACTATCAGGAAAGCCCGACGCCCAACCTAGTCGTTCTCGAATCCGATGCGTCGCAGACAGACCTCCTGGCCGAGCTCGACGAGCTGGCGCAGTGCTGCGATCCCGGGACCAAGGTCGTCGTCATCGGCAAAGCCAACGATGTCGTGCTCTATCGCGAGCTCATGAAGCGCGGCCTTTCCGAATATCTGGTCGCGCCCATAAGCCCGTTCGATCTGATGGAGTGCTTTTCGAGCCTCTATAACAACCCGGCGTCCGATCCTGTCGGCCAGGTCTTCGCCTTCATGGGCGCCAAGGGCGGCGTCGGCTCGTCGACGATCTCCCACAACGTCGCCTGGACGATATCGGAAGTCCTTGCCGCCAATATCGTCATCACGGACATGGACCTGCCCTTCGGGACCACCGGTCTCGATTTCAACCAGGATCCGGTGCAGGGAATTGCCGATGCCCTGCAGAACCCCGAGCGCCTCGACGAGGTTCTCCTCGATCGGCTTTTGACGACCTGTTCCAAGCATCTCTCGATCTTCGCCGCGCCGGCCGTGCTCGATCGCGACTTCGACATGACTCCCGAAGGATGCGAGACGGTGATCGACGTCGTGCGCCAGAACGTCCCGTTCGTCGCCGTCGATCTACCTCATGTCTGGACACCGTGGACGAAGCGCCTGCTGCTGCTCGCCGACGAGATCGTCATCACGGCCATGCCGGATCTCGCCAACCTGCGCAATGCTAAGAACCTGGTCGACCTCGTGCGGTCGGCGCGCAAGAACGACGCTCCGCCTCACCTGGTGCTGAACATGGCCAACATGCAGAAGCGCCCCGAGATCACGCAGAAGGAGTTCGAAGGCGCGCTCGGTCTCAAGGCTCTCGCTGTCATCGACTTCGACTGCGAGAACTTCGGCCAGGCCGCCAACAACGGTCAGATGGTTGAGGAGTACAATGCGAAGGCCAAGGCCGCGCAGGCATTCCGCGAGATCGCGCTCGCCCTCACCCACCGCCGGGAGGTGAAGGCGGAGAAGCGATCGGCGCTGGCGCCGCTCCTCGAAAAACTCAAGCTCATGCGCTGAGGGAAAGAATGTTCGGTCGGCGAACCACAGATCCTGGACAGCAGCATCGACGGATGCCCCAGCAGCCCGCGCCACCCGAGGCCGCGACAACGCCGCCAGCGGCAGCGCCCGAGGCAGCCCGTCTGCCGAGCGCTCCGCCTCAGCCGGCGCCGCGTCACACCGAGGCCAGCGAACCTCAGCGCCTGCATTCCGAAGAGTACTATGACGTCAAGACCACGGTCTTCAACGCGCTGATCGACACCATCGATCTGACGCAGCTCGCCAAGCTGGACAGCGCGGCGGCCCGCGAAGAGATCCGCGACATCGTCTCGGAAATCATCCAGGTCAAGAACGTGGTGATGTCCATCGCCGAACAGGAGGAGCTGCTCGAGGACATCTGTAACGATGTTCTGGGTTACGGGCCCCTCGAGCCCCTGCTCGCGCGTGACGACATTGCCGACATCATGGTGAATGGCGCTTCGACGACGTTCATCGAGGTCAACGGCAAGACGCAGAAGACGGGCGTGCGCTTCGCTGACAACCAGCAGCTCATGAACATCTGCCAGCGCATCGTGAGCCAGGTCGGCCGCCGCGTGGACGAGAGCAGCCCCATCTGCGACGCGCGCCTGCCCGACGGCTCCCGCGTCAACGTCATCGCGCCGCCGCTTGCCATCGACGGGCCGGCCCTCACCATCCGCAAGTTCAGGAAGGACCGGCTAACGCTCGACCAGCTGATGCGCTTCGGCGCCATCACGCCGCAGGCCAAGACCATCCTCGAGATCATCGGGCGCGTACGCTGCAACGTGCTCATTTCCGGCGGCACGGGCTCGGGCAAGACGACGCTCCTGAACTGCCTGACCGGCTATATCGATCATGACGAGCGCATCATCACCTGCGAGGACTCGGCCGAGCTCCAGCTCCAGCAACCGCATGTCGTGCGCCTCGAGACGCGCCCGCCGAACCTCGAGGGCGAGGGCGAGATCACGATGCGCGATCTGGTTCGAAACTGCCTGCGCATGCGGCCCGAGCGCATCATCGTCGGCGAGGTGCGTGGTCCGGAAGCGTTCGACCTGCTCCAGGCCATGAACACCGGCCACGACGGATCGATGGGTACGCTCCACGCCAACAGTCCGCGCGAGGCCCTGAGCCGTCTCGAAAGCATGATCATGATGGGCGGCTTCGCACTTCCCATCAAGACGATCCGCGAGATGATCGTCGGCTCGATAGACGTCATCATCCAGGCGGCGCGCCTGCGTGACGGCTCCCGCAAGGTTACCCACATCACCGAGGTGATCGGGATGGAGGACGACATCATCACGCTCCAGAATCTGGTCGTGTACGAGATCACTGGGGAAGATTCCTACGGCAAGCTGATGGGACATCACAGATCGACCGGCATCGCCCGCCCGGCCTTCTGGGAGCGCGCCCAGTATTATCGCGAGGAAGGCCGTCTCGCAGCCGCGCTCGCGGAGGCGGAGATGCTCGACGCAAACGGCAATCCTCTGGGCGAGATCCGCACCTGACCGAGAAGGAGCGGGACCAATGCACGATGCCAGCCTGATGCCTCTTCTCACCGCTCTAGTGGCCGCCGTCGCCATTGCAGCGGCGGCTTACGCCATCATGTACCCCTACATCTCCGCGGACCGCGTCAAGGACAAGCGTGTCGCGAGCGTCAGCGAAACACGCACGCGGAAGATTACCGCCGTCTCCGCAGCCGAGGTTGCCGCCAACCGCAAGAAGCAGGTTGCGGATAGCCTGAAGGATATGGAGAACCGGAAGAAGACGCGCGAGAAAGTCTCCCTTCGCCTTCGCATCGAGCGGGCCGGCCTCGACATCGAGCCCCGAACCTATTGGATCGCGTCGGCGGTTTGCGCCGTCGTCTCCGCCGCTCTCGCAAAAGCGTTCATTCCGGCATCCGCAGGAGGCCTCGCTCCCTTGTTGCTGATCGTGGCCCTGTTCGTCGGCGGCTTCGGCGTGCCGCGCTTCGCCCTCAGCAAGCTCACCGGCCGCCGTCAGAAGAAATTCGCAGCCGAGCTTGCGAACGCGATCGACGTCATCGTACGCGGCATCAAGTCCGGCCTGCCCCTGAACGAGTGCCTGGCGATGATCGCCAAGGAAAGCCCGGAACCAGTGGCGAGCGAGTTCCGCGAGGTCGTCGAGGAGCAGCGGGTGGGTATGCCGCTCTCGGAAGCACTCGATCGCCTGACGCGCCGCATCCCGCTAGCGGAAGTGAAGTTCCTCGCTATTGTGGTTGCCATCCAGCAGCAGTCCGGCGGCAATCTCGCCGAAGCGCTCTCCAACCTGTCGTCGGTCCTCCGAGACCGCTTCAAGATGGCGGCAAAGGTGAAGGCGCTATCCGCCGAGGCCAAGGCCTCCGCGATGATCCTTGGCGCGCTTCCGCCTGGTGTGATGCTTATGGTGCAGGTCTCCTCGCCGGAATACATCGCGCCGCTTCTCACCACCCGCACAGGCAACATCTTCATCGCAGTCGGCCTTGTTTGGATGGGGATCGGCATCATGGTCATGCGCAAGATGATCAATTTCAAATTCTAGGTGCGGAGGGGCGCGCTGTGCAGGATATCGTCGATACCGTCACGTCTCTGCCGCTGCTGGCAACGATGCTGGCCGCCATCTCGGCCTTCGCCACCATGCTCGCGCTCATCATGCCGATGCTCGCGCGCGACCGGCTGAACCAGCGTATGCGCGTCATGGCTCTCGAACGCGACAAGCTCCGCTCCCAGCGCCTTGCGGATCTGAACAGGGAGCGCGTGGGCAAGGTCAAGCTGCGCCACACGCCGAAGGGTTATATGCAGCGGATCGTCGACACGTTCGATCTGCGCTCCCAGTTCGACAACGAGGAACTGCGCAACAAGCTGAAGATGGCGGGCCTGCGCGGCGAGGCCCCGCTCGTCGCGTTCATGTTCTTCCGCGCCGCCGCGCCGCCGCTCGCCTTCGTTGTCGCCCTCATCTACCTCTTTTTCGTGGCCTCCCTGGAGGCATCCGTCAGCATGAAGCTGTTCTACGCCGTGCTGGCGGCAGCTGCGGGCTATTACCTGCCGAACGTGTTCATCAAGAACCTGGCGCAGAAGCGCCAGCAGGCCATCAAGATGGCTTTTCCCGATGCGCTCGACATGCTGCTGATCTGCGTGCAGTCCGGCATGTCCGTGGAAGCCGCCTTCGGCAAGGTGTCGAAGGAGGTTGCAAACCAGAGCGTCGAGCTTGGCGAGGAGCTGTCGCTCACCACGGCCGAGCTGTCCTATCTTCCGGACCGGCGCATCGCCTTCGAGAACCTCGCAAAGCGCACGGCCCTGCCCGGCGTCAAGGCAGTATGCACTGCGCTTATCCAGGCGGAACGCTACGGGACCCCGGTCGGGCAGGCGCTCCGCGTGATGGCCAAGGAGAACCGCGACATACGCATGGCGGAGGCCGAGAAAAAGGCGGCCGCGCTCCCGCCGAAGCTCACCGTGCCGATGATCCTGTTCTTCCTGCCAGTATTGTTCCTGGTCATTCTTGGCCCGGCCGCCATTTCGTTCTGGAAGATGCCATAGAGTGCTTCCGGAAAAGTGGGCACCGGTCATGGCGAAGCCGTGCAAGCAAGGTGTCCGATAAGAAGCACGAGGAAGCAAAAGCTTAGAGCCCGTTCACGTTTGCTGGATTCGATTTGGGATTCTCAACGCCCGCGAAGCGTGATTCAAAATGGATGCTGGTTGAGGAGGCCAGCATCCATGACCCAGCCCCTCGATCCTGATCTTCGTCGCCGTATCGTCGCCGCCGTCGAGGCGGGGGCGTCTTGCCGGTCTGCGGCCGCCCGCTTCGACGTGAGCGTATCGGCGGCGATCAAGCTGATGCGCCGCTATCGCACAACCGGCAGCCTCGCTCCCGGCAAGATCGGCGGCCATCGCCGGCCGATCCTCGACGCCGAGCGCAACTGGCTGATGGGCCGGATCGCTGAACAGCCCGACATCACGGTGCGGGCGCTCGCCGACGAGCTGGCCGAGCGTGGGATCGTGGTCAGCCATGTCTCGGTCTGGAACCTTCTCAAGCGCGAGAGGCAGACCCATAAAAAAAAGCGTGTTTGCCAGCGAACAGAGCCGTCCTGACGTCGCCCGTCGCCGCTGGCAGTGGCGCCAGCGCCAAGCCTCCATCGACCCGGCGCGTCTCGTCTTCATCGACGAAACCTGGACCAAGACGAACATGGCCCCTTGCGGGGATGGGCGCAGCGCGGCGTGCGCCTGCGCGATCAGGTTCCCCATGGCTGCTGGAAAACGCTGACGTTCATTGCGGCCTTGCGCCATGATCGCCTCACGGCACCCTGCCTGTTTGATGGCCCGATCAACGGCCAGAGCTTCCGGGCCTACGTCGAGCAGATCCTGCTGCCGACGCTCAAACCCGGCGACATCGTCGTCATGGACAACCTCGGCAGCCACAAGAGCAAGGCCGTGCGCGAGGCGATCCGGTCGGTGGGCGCGCGGCGGCTGTTCCTGCCCGCTTATTCCCCGGATCTGAACCCGATCGAGCAGCTCTTCGCCAAGCTCAAGACCCTGCTCAGAAAGGCCAGGGCGCGCACCTGTGACGCCGTCAATAATGCCATCGCCGCCCTGCTGCCCGTCTTCTCCAGCCGCGAATGCGCAAACTACCTCATCAACGCCGGCTATGCGTCCGTACGAGATGAACAGGCTCTAGAGCCGTTCCTCGATTCCACTTAAACCGGTAGAGGACAAGCGGCAGCGGTTTCCTGAGGAAGCACCCTCACGCATCGCCTCCAATGCTGCCTACGCCAACGCCGAGCGGCTCCTGTTCCGCCGCGCAATGGCAATCGCATTGCGGAGACGAACAAGAAGCCATTCGCCGTTCAACGTGAGTGAGCGCGCTACTCGGCGCTGAAGAGGTTCGCGGCGCGGCTATCGGGAGCCGATGCGCCGGAGCTGTTTTCGATCGTGCTTGCGCGCAGTGGAGGAGCCGATGCGCGCGCCGCTTGCACCGGCGCGGGCGCCTTGGGTTTCACTTGCGCATCCGCCACGGCGGGCGCCCATGTCGCCATGGCGGGCGGCTCGCGGACCGGCGCGGCCGAAGGCGCCTGCTTCGCGTCGAGCTTCACCATTTGCCGGAGCAACGAGGCATTCGCCCGCGCATCCTCCGACGTCAGGTCCACCGAGGCGACGCGGGTGGCCTCGTCATATTTGCCCTGAAGGCCGAGGACGAGCGCAAGGTTCTGGCGCACCTTGACGCTTTCGGCACCCGTCGCCGAAGCCTGCCGCAAGAGCTGCTCGCCGCGCTCGGGCTCACCGCTCATCGTATAAGCGAGCGCGAGGTTGTTGAGCACCGACGGATGCTCCGGATTGAGCGCCTGAGCCCGCTCGTAGAAACCGATCGCATCCCGATAGCGTCCTTCCTTGGCGAGCGCCGTCCCACGCGCCAGCACGATGCGCCAGTCCGGGCTCGCGGGATCGTCGGCAAGCTCGAGAAGCTTCTTTGCAACGCTGACCTGATCAAGCTCGAGCGCAAGGCGGCCATAGTCGGCTGCCAGCTCGCGATTGGCGCCATGGATCAGCGAAGCCTGCTGCAGCACCGCAAGAGCTTCGCGCTTCTGGCCAATGAGCTTCAGATTGCGCGCGTAGAAGAGCGCCGCTTCGAGATCCTTCGGATTCTGAGCGTAGATCCGGCTCCAGTATTCGGCTGCCTCGCGCGGCTCGGTCGGCGCTGCCTCTCGCGCGGTCTGTTGCGGCGAGTCCGGCATTAGCGCCGCGAAAAGGCCCGCATCCTCGCCGCCGCCTTGTGCGCACGCCCCCAGCAGAAGGCTCGCCGTCATCGCAGCAAGAACGCCGTAGGAGCGACCCGGCTTGATCCGCGGCACGTCGCGATCGGCAGCCATCAACGTCTCCACTGCTCGTCTGTGACGGAATGCACGGGCGGATGCCCGTCGTGCCGTCACTTTCTGATACAGCGGTCAATAAAGCATTAACGGAGCACAACAATCCGTTAACCGGCGGCCTTGCCCTCACTCCGCGCGCCGTCGATCCAATCGGCTATCTCCGGCATGGCGAACAGCGTGTCGATGTAGGCGGCGGCCGTGCCGTCGTCGCCAAACGCGGCAAGGTCTGGCACATAGGTGCGGAAGCGGGAGGCCACCGGCGCATACATTGCATCGGCGATGGAGAAGCGTGAGAAGAGATAGGGACCTTGTGCGCCGAACCGCGCGCGGCAGTCCGTCCACAGCGACACGACGCGACGGATGTCCGCTTCCACCGGCCCGAGAAGGTCGTCCTTCGGCTCCGAAGCCAGGATTTTCATCGGGCAATGCTCGCGCAGCGCCTGGAAACCGGAATGCATCTCCGCGGCGGCCGAGCGGGCGACCGCACGGGCGTCATCATCGGCCGGCCACAAGTCCTTGTCCGCATGCCGCTCGGCCAGAAATTCCAGGATGGCGAGGCTGTCCCAGATCATGAGGTCCCCTGCCCACAGCACCGGCACTTTCCCGGCTGGTGAATGGGCCAGGATCTTTTCCTTCATGTCGGAGGCGCGCAGGTCGATGCCGACTTCCTCGAACGGAATGCCCGCCTGCTTGAGCGCCAGCCATGGCCTGAGGCTCCAGCTCGAGGTGTTCTTGTTGCCGATCACGAGTCGATAGCCGTCGCCTGCCATTCCGCGAGCCCTCTTGCAATTGAGTTTCCCTGCGTTGAAAGGGATAATGCCCCATCAGACAGGGCCCGTCCAAGGCGCCATTTCTTCCAGGACCAAAGAACACATTCATGACAGAGACCAATGCCGCGGCGAACACGCTGTCTCCAACCGATGTGCTAATCCTCCACGACACTGCGGACCCAAGCATTCCCATCCGGCTCGTCTCCGACGCCGCACCGGTCTCGGAAAGCGACGCGTTCGATGATGCGGCCAAGCGATGGCTCGAGGCGACACGCTTCACGAAGGCGGCAAAAAAGCAGGCGCTAATTCCTAACGGAGATGGCACCCTCGCCGCCGTCGCCTTCGGCCTCGGGAACGGCGCGGCGGGCGATCCCTCCGGCCCTTCCGAGCTTCTCGTCGGACAGCTCTCCGCAAGCCTGCCGCCGGGCCTCTACCATCTTGCCGAAGAGACGCCGCACGCCGCGCTGGCGGCCATCGCCTGGGGGCTCGGCGCCTATCGCTTCCGCCGCTACAAGAGCGGGACGCAAAACGGCGCGCCGCCGCGCCTCAAGATTCCCGCCGGCCTCGACTATCAAGCCATCGTCAGCCAGGTGGACGCGGTCTGGAAGGGCCGCGACCTCATCAACACGCCGGCCTCCGATCTCGGACCGGAGGAGATCGAGGCCGCCGCGGCACGCCTTGCGCGCGACCACGGCGCGACCCTCGAGAGCACCGTCGGCGACGAGCTTCTCGCTAAGGGCTTCCGCATGATCCATGCCGTCGGGCGAGCAAGTCCGCGTGCGCCGCGGCTGATTGATCTGCGCTGGCAGAAGCCCGGCGGTTCGGCTACGGCGCCGACGCTGACTCTCGTCGGCAAAGGCATCACGTTCGACACCGGCGGGCTCGACATCAAGCCGGCCTCCGGCATGCTGCTCATGAAAAAGGACATGGGCGGCGCCGCTACGGCGTTGACGCTTGCCGAGCTGATCATGAGCGCCGGCCTCGACGTTCGGCTTCGTGTCCTGATCGCCGCCGCCGAGAACAGCATCGCCGGCGACGCCTTCCGTCCGGGCGACGTGCTGCTGAGCCGCGCCGGCAAGACTGTCGAGATCGGCAACACCGACGCAGAAGGACGCCTCGTGCTTGCCGATGCGCTCTCGCTCGCCGACGACGAAGCCCCCGACAGCGTCCTCGTCTTCGCGACCTTGACCGGCGCCGCCCGCGTCGCGCTCGGCCCGGATTTGCCGGCCTTCTTCACGGACGATGACGCCTTTGCAGCCGATCTCGTCGCAGAGGCGGCCGCCGTGGGAGATCCGCTCTGGCGCATGCCGCTCTGGCCCGGTTACGAGCGTCATCTCGATAGCGAGATCGCGGACATGAACAACGTCTATGAATCACCCTTCGCGGGCTCGATCACGGCGGCGCTGTTCCTCAAGCGCTTCGTCTCGAAAGCGCGCCGCTTTGCGCACTTCGATCTCTACGGATGGCGTCCCGCCGCGCGCCCCCTCGGCCCCAAGGGCGGCGAGCCTCAGACGGCCCGCGCCATCTTCTCGCTGCTTGCGAAGGAACTCTCCGCATGACGGACGGGAAAGCTGGAAACGGACAGGAGGACGCGCCAGGCACCGGCGCGCAGCAGCGGCAACAGGCGTCACCTCTCGATCCGCGGCGCCACGCGGTGCGCCCGGACCTCGCCGCCCTCTCCTTGCGCAGTCAGGTGGCCGCGCCGCGCTACGCGGCCGGCATCGTCCGCCAGGTGGTCCGGCCGGCCGTGCCGCTCCGGCGCGAGCCGGACACGCGGCTCGGCCTCGCTACCGAAGCCCTTTATGGCGAGTTGGTGAAAGTTTACGACGAAGCGGACGGCTGGGCCTGGGTGCAGCTCGAGCGCGATCGTTACGTCGGCTACCTGCCCTCTTCCGCACTCACCGCCGAGATCATGCCCGCGACGCACCGCGTGGCGGCTCTCGGAACGTTCATCTATCCAACGGCCGACATCAAGACGACGCCCATCATGCACCTGCCGCTCAATGCCCAGGTGCGCGTCGCGGAATGGGGCGAGCGCTTCTCGCGCCTTGAGCGCGGCGGGTTCGTCATCACCCGCCATCTTGCCGAACGCGATCGCTTCGAGCGGGATTTTGTGGACGTTGCCGAGCGCCTGATCGGCTCCCCGTATTTGTGGGGAGGGCGCACCCGCATCGGCATCGACTGCTCGGGGCTTGTGCAGATCGCTCTTGAAGCGGCAGGCATCCCGGCCCCGCGCGACACCGACATGCAGGTCACGGAGCTCGGCCAGGCCATTCCCATTCCTGCGGACTTCGAGGGACTTGTACGCGGCGATCTTATCTTCTGGCCCGGGCATGTCGGCATCATGAGCGACGGCATCATGCTCGTGCACGCCAACGCGCATCACATGGCCGTCGCCGCCGAGACCCTGCCCGAAGCCTCCAGCCGCATCGCGCGGCAATCGGCGCCCATCACCGCCATCCGCCGCATCACGCAGCGCGCCACGGAGAACGCATAAGCGAAGCGAGCGGGTTCCGCGCACATAACGCGTGAAGCACTCTAGCGGCCGTTGCCGATCGTACCGATCGGCGGCGCTGCGGCGCGCGCAGCCTCGATCCTGTATGGGCTCGCGGGATAAGTTCCGAGCACGCGCACTTCGTTCGAGAAGAACGACAGCTCCTCAAGCGCAAGCTGAACCGGCCGCTCTGCCGGGTGGCCTTCGATATCGGCGTGAAACATGGTGGCGTTGAAGGTGCCTTCGAGCTGATAGCTCTCGAGCTTCGTCATGTTGACGCCATTCGTCGCGAATCCTCCGAGCGCCTTGTAGAGGGCCGCCGGCACGTTGCGCACACGGAACAGGAACGTGGTGATGACCGGCTGATCCTCGTCGGGCTCGGCATCGTCCGGATCCTTGGCGAGGATGAGAAAGCGCGTCGTGTTGTGCGCCTCGTCCTCGATGTCGGAGCGTAGCACCTTGAGACCGTAGATCTCGGCGGCGAGCGAGGTTGCGATCGCCGCCAGCGTCGGGTCGTTCTGCTCGGCGACGAGGCGCGCGGAGCCCGCGGTGTCGGCCTCCGGAACGGGCGTCAGACCCAGCGTGCGCAGCGTCTTGCGGCATTGGCCAAGCGCCTGCGTATGGCTCATCGCTTTCTTGATGGTCTCGAGAGACGCCCCGGGCACAGCCATCAGCTGGTGGCGGACCCGAAGGAAATGCTCACCCACGATGTAGAGATTGGCGTTGGGAAGAAGGTGGTGAATGTCCGCCACACGTCCCGCGACCGAGTTCTCGATCGGGATCATCGCATAGAGCACGTCGCCGGACTTCACGGCCGCCAAGGCGTCCTCGAAGGTCGGATGCGCGACGGGCTCGAAGTCAGGATAGACCTCGGCCGCGGCAATGTGCGAGTTGGCTCCCGGCTCGCCCTGGTAGGCGATGCGTGAGGCAGGGCGTTCTGTGGGCATGTGCAGCGCTCGTCGATGAAGGACAGAAGGAAGCCGGTCTCAGGCGCTTGCGTCGGGCGTCTGATGCGGGCGAGGAAGGACGATAAGGAACGTCATGCCCGATGCGCCGTTCTGATGAGCTCGCGGGCCCGCTCGAGATCGGCCGGAGTATCGACACCGAGTGGAACGGTGTCAACGACGGCCACATCGATCCGCATGCCGTCCTCGAGGGCGCGCAGCTGCTCCAGCCGCTCACGCATCTCGAGAGGAGACGGAGGCAGCGAGACAAAGCGCTCGAGCGCCGTGCGCCGGTAAGCATAGAGCCCGATATGATGGTAGTGCGGACCATCGCCATAGGGAGCCGTGGCGCGTGTGAAATAGAGCGCGCGCAGGCGGCTCGGCTCGGGGAGCGGCGTTCCCACGACCTTCACGACGTTCGGGTTTGTGCGCTCGCTCGCGTCCGAGATCTCGGCTGCAAGCGTTGCGATATGGGGGCCCCTAGCTTCGAGCAGAGCCGCGCAGGTGCGGATCAGGGCCGGATCGATGGTCGGCAAATCTCCCTGCAGATTGACGACGATATCGGTCTCGGCGTTGGGATCGACGCGGTTCAACGCCTCGAAGATGCGGTCGGAGCCGGATGCGTGATCGGGGCGCGTCATCAGCGCCTCCCCGCCCGCGGCCCGGACAGCGTTGCAGACCGCATCCGAATCGGCTGCCACGACGACGCGTCCCATCTCCGCGGCGTGAGCCTGCCGCCAGACGCGCACGATCATCGGCTCGCCCTCGATATCGGCGAGCGGTTTCTCGGGCAGCCTGGTCGAGGCCATGCGCGCCGGAATGATGATCAATGCTCTCATCATCGTGATGTCGCCCTCGCTGCTCTCGGAGGCCTCCCGACGTGTGGGCGTGTGGAGGAGACGTTCCGTGACGGAATGTGACGCGATTCGGGCGCCGGACCGGCCAGCAGCCGCGATGCCGTCGGCCGGCGCACACTGAAATGAGCTGTAGACCGCCGGAACGCGGGGTTGCAAGGCGGGGCCGGCATCTTGTAGATGCGTTCATGAGAAATACGCCCGCTGACGATCGGCCCAACCCGGTACTTGCTCCGGCGCGGGGCGCAGCGTTATGAAGGCGTGCTCGATTGAGGATGGGCGAAAAGCGGTTGCAGGGTGGATGGGATGCTGGATTCATTTGAGCTGAGCAAGATCGCAGGGGGCGTGCTGTCAGCGCTGCTCGTCATTTTCCTCCCGAAAGCCCTCATCGACATCGCGCAGCAGCCCCACGGCGAGGTCACGGGCGGCTACACGCTTCCGGCGCCGGCCGAGACGGGCGAGGCCTCCCCGGAGGGCGGCGCCGCGGCGCCTGCCGCGTTCGATCCCGCACAAGTTGTGGCGGCACTGCCAACCGCCAACGCCGACAACGGCGCCGCAACGTTCAAAAAATGTCTCGCCTGCCATTCGGCCGAGAAGGGCGCCGCGAGCAAGGTTGGGCCGAACCTTTGGAATGTCGTCGGCCGTCCACACGGCTCCGAAGCCGATTTCAAAGGCTACTCGGAAGCGATGAAGACCAAGGGCGGCGACTGGAACTTCGCTGATCTCGCATCCTTCTTGCACAAGCCCAAGGAGTGGCTGCCCGGCACGAAGATGATCTTCGCCGGCGTCTCGGATCCGGCCGAGCTTGCAGACCTCATCGCCTACATCCGCACGCTTTCGGATAACCCCGCGCCGCTCCCGTAAACCGGCAGAGGCCTACGGCGGCCGGAACGGCCCCATCGCACCCGCCTCGTCCTCCCGGGTTCGGTGCGCTGCCACGCGTCCGGTCCCGCCTGCCCGCGGCATGGCCCGTAGACTTCGCTCATCGGGAGCCTTCGCGCTCGAGCTTGCCGATCTTTAATCCGAAACCTAGAGAAGCCATGCTAGGAACTGAGCTTTCCTGGAGGTCGGCGCGCTTCCCCGGCGGCGGTCTCGTGGGGGCGGCCCTTTGCGATGTGGACCCGCTGCCCCCTCCTTCTCCTCATAAGGGACGGTCGTGACGATGGCAGCGGAACACAGGGTTTACCGGCACGCGATTCCCTCAGTCTCCGCGTTTGCAGGCCTCGCCATGGCCGCAATCTTCGCCTCGAGCGCGCTGGCCCAGGATGCCGGCACGCCGCAGCCGGCCGAGTCGGCAGAGCCGATACCCTCCGCACAAACGACACCTCTCACCCCAGAGGCTGGCGAGCCGGTCCGCCGTCATGCATTGTCGCTCATTGGCGAGCCGAAGTTCGGCCTCGACTTCAAGCATTTCGACTGGGTCAACCCGGATGCTCCGAAGGGCGGCGTCGTCCGCTTCGCGACGGAAGGCACCTTCGACTCGCTCAACCCGTACTCGATCAGGGGCGTGCCCGCAGGCGCCGTCGGCATGATCTACGACTCGCTGATGACCGGCAGCCCGGACGAGGAATCAGCCGAATACGGCCTCATCGCCGAATGGATTTCCTATCCGCCCGACTACTCATGGGCGAAGTTCGGTCTTCGGCCCGAAGCGCGCTTCCATGACGGCACGCCGATCACGCCCGAGGACGTCATCTTCAGCCTGGATGCGATCAAGAAGGCGCATCCGATGTACGCCCGCTATTACAAGAACGTGGTCAAGGCCGAGAAGACCGGCGAGCGCGAGGTCACCTTCACCTTCGATATCACGGGCAACCGCGAGCTGCCGCAGATCCTCGGCCAGCTCACCGTGTTCCCGAAGCACTTCTGGGAGGCGACCGGCCGCAACGGCGAACCGCGGGATCTTGCGAAGAGCACCCTTGAGGTGCCGCTCGGCTCGGGACCGTACAAAGTGAAATCGGTCGATACCGGCAACCGGATCGTGCTCGAGCGCGTCGCCGACTACTGGGCCAAAGATCTTCCCGTCCGCATCGGCCAGTTCAACTTCGATGAATTGAGATTCCAGTATTTCCGTGAGCGGACCGCGGCCTTCGAGGATTTCAAGAGCGGCCGCGCCGACTTCTGGCGTGAGAACACCGCGAGCGCATGGGCGACGCAGTTCGATTTCGACGCCATCAAGAAGGGCTGGGTGAAGAAGGAGGCGATCCCGACCAAGGGCGTCGCACGCATGCAGGGCTTCGTGTTCAACACCCGCCGCGACAAGTTCAAGGACCGGCGCGTGCGCGAGGCATTCAACTACGCCTTCGATTTCGAAGAGCTGAACAGAAGTGTTCTGTTCGGACAATATACGCGCGTCGCGAGCTACTTCGACAATTCGGAGCTAGCGGCCAAGGGGCTGCCCGAAGGGCGCGAGCTCGAGATCCTGAAGCCGTTCGAGAAGGACCTTCCGCCGGAGGTGTTCACCACCGAATGGAAGAACCCCGTCTTCGCCTCGCGCGAGGACCTGCGCAAGAACCTCGCCGAAGCCATGCGCCTCTTCAAGGAGGCCGGTTGGGAGGTGCGCCAGGAAGAGGTCGACGATCCCGATTGCGGCGTTTTCTGCAAAGCGGCGCGCGCCGTGGGCCTCGGCTCCGCCCGCACCGAAACCGTGCTGCGCAACGCCAAAGGCGAGCCCTTCACGGTGGAGTTCCTGCTCGGATCGGACGCCTTCCAGAGGCACGTCGCGCAATACATCTCGAACCTCTCCAAGATCGGAGTTAAGGCGAACGTGCGCGTGGTCGACCCCGCTCAGTACGAGCGTCGCGAGACGACCTTCGATTTCGACATCATCGTCGACAGTTTCCCGCAATCGATGTCGCCGGGCAACGAGCAGCGTGACTTCTGGGGCTCGGCCGCGGCCGATCAGCAGGGATCGCGCAACACCATCGGCATCAAGGATCCGGTGATCGATGCGCTCATTGAGCAGCTCATCCTGGCGAAGGACCGTGACGAGGTGGTCGCCCACACACGCGCCCTCGATCGCGTCCTCCTGTGGGGCTACTACCTGGTGCCCCAATGGTACAATCCCTACGAGTGGATTGCGACGTGGGACATCTTTGGCCGGCCGGAGAAGCTGCCGTCTCTGACGAGCGCGTTCACGCAGGTGTGGTGGGTCGATCCTGATAAGGAGAAGGCGCTTTCCGCGCAGCGGAAATAACGGGGGGAGCCACGTGCTTGGCGGAGGTGGGATGAGATATTTCGAAGCGGCGCGCCTTGGCACCGCAGCCTGTCTGGCCTTCGCGCTGGCATTCGGATTGCCCGTTTCCGCCGGCGCAGAGCCGCGCCACGGGCTCTCGGTTTTCGGCGATCTCAAATACCCCGCCGGCTTCAAGCATTTCGATTACGTCAACCCGGACGCACCGAAGGGCGGGCGTGCCTCGCAGATCGGAACCGCAGGGCTCACGACCTTCGACAGCTTCAATCCTTTCATCCTGAAGGGTGATGCGGCCCAGGGCATGACGCTCGTGTTCGACAGCCTGATGGCACGCGCCCTCGACGAGCCGGACGCCGTCTACGGACTCGTCGCGGAAACGGCGGACGTGGCGGCGGACGGCATGTCCGTCACCTTTAAATTGAGGCCTGAGGCCAAGTTCGCAGACGGCAGCCCCGTCGCCGCAGAAGACGTCGTGTTCTCGTTCGAAACCATCAAGGCGAAGGGCCACCCGGCCCTCGCCATGCCGCTCCGCGATGTCAAGTCGGCGGAGGCGCTCGATCCCGCCACCGTGCGCTACACGTTCGAGGGCACGCTGGTGCGCGATCTGCCGATTACGGTGGCCATGCTCCCGGTGCTGTCGAAGGCCTATTACACGGCCAACGAGTTCGACAAGACGACGCTCGAGCCGCCGCTCGGCTCCGGCCCCTACAAGGTCGGTCCTTACAAGGCCGGAACCTACGTCACCTACATCCGCCGCCCCGACTACTGGGCCAAGGACCTGCCGGTGAACGTCGGACAGAGCAACTTCGACGAGCTGCGCTTCGAATACTACCGCGACCGCTCGCTCGAGCTCGAGAACCTGCTATCGGGCAACTTCGACTTCCGCGAGGAGTTCACGTCGAAGGACTGGGCCGGCGGCTATAACGTGCCGGCGGTGAAGGACGGCCGCATCAAGCTGCTCACCATCCCCGACGAGCGTCCGTCCGGCGCGCAGGGCTTCTTCATCAACACGCGGCGCGAGAAGTTCAAGGACGTGCGCGTACGACAGGCGCTGAACTACGCCTTCGACTTCGAGTGGAGCAACAAGAACCTCTTCTTCGGGCTCTATACGCGCACCGCGAGCTATTTCGAGAACTCCGATCTCAAGGCGAGCGGCATGCCGTCTCCCGAAGAGCTGGCGCTTTTGGAACCGTTCCGCGACAAGTTGCCCGAAGCCGTGTTTGGCGAGGCCGTCTCTCCCCCGGTGACCGACGGCAGCGGCAACAACCGCGCACAGCTGCGCGAGGCCGTGCGACTGCTCAACGAGGCGGGCTGGCAGCAGACGCCGCAAGGCTTGCGCAACGCCGCCGGGGAGCCGCTCTCGATCGAGATCCTGATCGAGTCTCCGGCCTTCGAGCGCATCGTCGCGCCCTACCTCAAGAACCTCAAGGCGATCGGCATCGACGCCACCATGCGGCGCGTCGATGCGGCCCAATACGAGCGGCGCATGAAGGATTTCGACTTCGATCTCACGACGCAGCGCTACGCCTTGAGGCTTACGCCTGGTATCGAGCTCAAGAACTTCTGGGGCTCGCAGGCCGCCGCCACGACGGGCAGCTTCAACCTTGCCGGCATCGCCGATCCGGTGCTCGACGAGCTGATCGACAAGGTGGTTGCCGCCAAGTCGCGCGCCGAGCTCGTCGCCGCCACGCGCGCCGCCGACCGCGTGCTGCGCGCCGGATACTACTGGGTGCCGCAGTGGTATAAGGGTGCGCACAACCTTGCCTTCTGGGACAAATTCGGCTGGCCCGAAACGAAGCCCAAGTATGAGCGGGGCGCGCTCGACACCTGGTGGTATGACGCCGAGAAGGCCGCGAGGCTCAAGCGATAGCGACGGGTGCGCCGAACGCGCATCTCGCACATGAGGCTATGATCGAACGATGGGTGCTTATCTCCTCAAGAGACTGCTTCTGATCGTGCCAACCATGATCGGCATCATGCTGATCAGCTTTGTGATCATTCAGTTCGCACCCGGTGGGCCTGTCGAGCAGATGATCGCCAAGCTCACGGGCAGCGACACGTCGATCTCTGACCGGATAGGCGGCGGTGCGCGTGACACGCTTGGCGGCGGCAACCAGCTCGGCCACGGCGCCGGCGACAGCGTCACCTCGAAGTACCGCGGCGCCCAAGGTCTCGACCCCGAGTTCATCAAGAGCCTCGAGAAGCAGTTCGGCTTCGACAAACCCGCACACGAACGCTTCCTGCTCATGATGAAAAACTATCTGATGTTCGATTTCGGCAAGAGCTACTTTCGCGACGTGTCGGTCATCGATCTGATCAAGGAGAAGCTGCCGGTCTCCATCTCGCTCGGGCTCTGGATGACGCTGATCACCTATCTGATCGCGATCCCGCTCGGCATCCATAAGGCCGTGCGCGACGGGGAGCGCTTCGATACCTGGACGAGCACGGTGCTCGTCATCGGCTACGCGGTGCCGGGCTTCCTGATCGCCGTGCTGCTGCTCATCGTGTTCGCGGGCTCGTCGTTCTTCCAGATCTTCCCCTCGCGAGGCCTCACCTCCGACAACTGGGACCAGCTTTCGCTCATCGGCAAGGTGGCTGATTACTTCTGGCATCTCACGCTGCCGATCATCGCCATGGCGCTCGGCGCCTTCACCACCATGGCCTTCCTGACCAAGAACTGCTTCCTGGACGAAATCCGAAAGCAGTACGTGATCACGGCGCGCTCGAAAGGGCTCGGCGAGCGCGAGGTGCTTTACGGGCATATCTTCCGCAACGCCATGCTCCTCATCATCGCCGGCTTTCCGGCAGCATTCGTCAGCGCGTTTTTCTCGGGTTCCCTTCTGATCGAGACCATCTTCTCTCTCGACGGGCTGGGGCTTCTCGGCTTCGAATCCGCGATCAAGCGCGACTATGCCGTGGTGTTTGCCACGCTCTATATCTTCGCGCTGCTCGGACTTGTGGTGAACGTGGTCACGGATTTCGTCTACACGCTGGTCGATCCGCGCATCGACTTCGAGAGCAGGGAGGTCTGAGCCTTGGACGCCCGCCGCGAAGAAAGCGTTGAGCAGGAGGTCAGGACCGATCTGGTACGGCCGCCGCTCTACACGCGCATGCTGCCACGGCTCAAGCTGTCGCCGATCAACGAGCGCCGTTGGGAGAACTTCAAGGCCAACCGGCGCGGCTACTGGAGCCTCGTCATCTTCCTCGCGCTGTTCTTCGTGACCCTCTTTGCGGAGCTGATCGCCAACGACCGGCCGCTGATCGTGAGCTACAAGGGCGAGACGCTGTTCCCGGTGCTCGTCGATTATCCGGAATCGAAGTTCGGCGGCTTCCTCGCCGTGACCGACTACCGCGATCCCGTCATCATCGACGAGATCCAGGCTCACGGCTGGATGGTCTGGCCGCCCATCCGCTATTCCTACGATACCATCAACAAGGACTATCCGAACCGCGTCGATTCGGAGGGCCGATGCACCATCGAGCGCGACGGCGTCGCGCATCAAGGCGGCCTCGGCTACCCGGCGCCGCCGCAATGGGCAGCGCGAGCCAAGCTTTGCGACGCGCCGCCCGACCAGATGGCCCGCTATCTCGCCATCGGAAACTGGAACTGGCTCGGGCTCGACAACCAGGGCCGGGACGTGATGGCGCGGGTCATCTATGGCTTCCGCATCTCGGTTCTGTTCGGCCTCATCCTCACCATTCTCTCGAGCGTGGTCGGCGTCGCGGCCGGCGCTGTGCAGGGCTACTACGGAGGCTGGCTCGACCTTGGCATGCAGCGCTTCCTCGAGATCTGGGGCAACATCCCGACCCTCTACGTGCTGATCATCATCGCGGCCGTGCTGGTGCCCGGATTCTGGACCCTGCTCTTCGTGCTGCTCGCTTTCCAATGGACGAGCCTCGTCGGCGTGGTGCGCGCCGAGTTCCTGCGCGCGCGAAACTTCGAATATGTACGCGCCGCACGCGCTCTCGGCCTCTCGAACTTCACCATCATGTGGAAGCACGTTCTGCCGAACGCGGCCGTCGCCACGGTCACCTTCATGCCGTTCCAGCTCTCGGGCTCGATCACGACGCTCACCTCGCTCGATTTCCTAGGCCTTGGCCTGCCGCCAGGATCGCCCTCGCTCGGCGAACTGCTCCTTCAGGGCAAGGGAGACCTCGGCGCGCCCTGGCTCGGCATGAGCGCGTTCTTCTCGATCGCGATCATGCTGTCGCTGCTGATCTTCATCTTCGAGGGTGTCAGAGATGCGCTCGATCCCCGCAAGACCTTCGCTTAAGGAGCCGAAGCGCCATGTCGAGGGAAGTGCTGGTCAACGTCAAAAACCTGTCCGTCGCGTTCCGCTCGGGGGGCGTCACGACCACGGCGGTGAAAGGCGTCTCGTTCCACATCAACAAGGGCGAGACGGTGGCCCTCGTCGGCGAGTCCGGCAGCGGAAAATCCGTCTCCGCGCTCTCGATCCTGCGCCTGCTGCCCTACCCCTCGGCCTCGCACCCCTCGGGCGAGATCTTCTTCGAGGGAAGGGATCTTCTTGAAGCATCGGATGCGGAGCTGAAGCGCACCCGGGGCGGGCGCATCTCGATGATCTTCCAGGAGCCCATGACATCGCTCAATCCGCTGCACTCGATCGAGCGGCAGGTCGGCGAGATGCTGCGCCTGCATCGCGGGCTGAACGGCGCGGCACTTCGGGCGCGCATCGTCGAGCTTCTAACCAAGGTCGGCATCACCGAGCCGGAGAAGCGGCTCGACGCGTTTCCACATCAGCTTTCCGGCGGACAACGACAGCGCGTCATGATCGCCATGGCGCTAGCCAATGAGCCGGACCTGCTCATCGCCGACGAGCCGACGACGGCGCTCGACGTAACGATCCAGGCGCAGATCCTCGAGCTGCTGCGCGATCTCCAGCACGAGATGGGCATGGCGATGCTCCTCATCACGCACGACCTCGGCATCGTGCGCCGCATGGCCGAGCGCGTCTATGTCATGCAGCGTGGCGAGATCGTCGAGGAGCAGCCGACGGAAGCTCTGTTCACCTCGCCGCAGCACCCCTACACGCAGCACCTTCTCGCCGCCGAGCCGAAGGGCGAGCCGCCTGGGTTCCACGCCGGCGCCCCGGTCATTGCCGAGACGACGGATCTCAAGGTGTGGTTTCCGATCAAGCGCGGCTTCCTGCAGCGGACCGTGGACCACGTGAAGGCGGTCGATGGCCTCTCCGTCAAGATCCTGGCCGGGCAGACGGTCGGCGTCGTGGGAGAATCCGGCTCCGGCAAGACAACGCTCGGGCTCGCGATCCTGCGGCTGATCTCGTCCGAGGGACCGATCGTCTACATGGGCCAGCGCATCGACGGCCTCTCATCAAAGGAGATGCGGCCGCTCCGCCGCGAGATGCAGATCGTATTCCAGGACCCATACGGCTCGCTCTCGCCACGCCTCTCGATCTTCGGCATCATCGAGGAAGGGCTTCTGATCCAGAAGCCGGAATGGAACGAGGCCCAGCGGCGCGAACGGGCGGCCGCAGCTCTTGAGGAAGTCGGGCTCGACGCCTCCGCGCTCGACCGTTATCCGCACGAGTTCTCCGGCGGCCAGCGCCAGCGCATCGCGATTGCCCGCGCCATGGCACTCGAGCCCAACTTCATCGTGCTCGATGAGCCAACGAGCGCGCTCGACATGAGCGTGCAGGCGCAGATCGTCGATCTGCTGCGCGAGCTGCAAGCCAAGCGCAATCTCGCCTACGTGTTCATCAGCCACGATCTCAAAGTCGTGCGCGCGCTCTGCAACTACGTGATCGTCATGCGCAATGGCCGCGCCGTCGAGGAAGGCCCCGCCGATGAGATCTTCACGGCGCCGAAAGAGGCTTACACGAAGGCGCTGCTGGCGGCGGCTTTCGATCTCAAGGTTGCTCACCGGGCAGCGGTCGCCGGCTGAAGGATCGCAACCATCGGCCGCTGCGATCCCTGCTGCTCACTGACGCACGCGCGTCCTTGAGGGCGCCGGAATTTTGAGAGATCTTGCCCGCTCACTCCTTGCGCAGGCTTCGTTCCATGGCCCCGATTTCAGAAGATCTCCGGCAGCCCTCTCTCACGGCGACGATCGAGCAGGTCCGTTACTGGGCGCCGACGATCGGCGACGTGGCGCACATCTCGGAACACGGCGAGGATGGAGAGGGCTGGATACTCTCGATCATTCCCCACGCTATAGCAGCCTGCCCGGTGAGCCTGGCGCTGCGGGAGGATGGCCGCTTCGACATCGTCCTCGCCGGAGAGACCTATCCCGCATTCGCATTCGATTCGCCGGATCGGATCGTGCCGTTTCTCGAGTGCATCGTCGCGGGCCAGGTCCTGCAGCGGCATTGGATCAGCACGGCCACGGGCATCCCCCAGGGCATCGAAACCTTGGTGCGCCTCGGCGCCGGCCTTCGCTTTCACAACGGAGCAGAGCCAGTCGACGGCATCGAATACCGCGACCGGCATTTCCTCCCCTATCGGCGACGGCCGTAAAGGCGCCGTCGTGTCGACACAGGTCCGACTTGCGGCGCCATCAGATCTTCAGCGCATCGCCGCGGATCTGATAAAGCGTCAGCGCTGTGGCGACCGCAAGGTTGAGGCTGTCGAGCTTTCCCGCCATCGGGATCTTGACGAGCCGCGAGCAGGCCCGCGTCAGGCTGTCGGAAAGCCCCGGCCCCTCGCTTCCCATGACGAGCAGCACAGGCCCCTTGTAGGCCGCATGCCGAAAATCTTCATGCGCATCGAGATGCGTGCCGACAACGTCCCCCGTCCACTCCGCGCGCCACGCAAGAAACGCCTCGCGCGTGGTCTTCACGAGCGGCACGGCGAACACCGATCCCATCGTCGCCCGCACCGCCTCGCGCGAATAGGGATCGCATGTGTTGCCGATCAGAATGATCCCCTTCACGCCAACCGCATCCGCCGTACGGATGATGGTGCCGAGATTGCCGGGGTCGCGGATCTCTTCCAGCGCCAGCCAGCAGTCTCCGCGCCCCGCCGTGCGCGGCAGTTCGGTCCAGCGCTGCTGGAAGACGCCGAGCATCGTCTGCGGATTGTCCTTACCGGAGATCTTGCCGATCACCGCCTCGGAGACTTCGAGCACCTCCGCTCCTTCGCGAAGCGCCCAGTCGTTGAGGGCGCGCGTCATCGGAGTGCCTGCCGACGCGGACTGATAGACGAGGCTCGTCGGCACAAAGCCAGCTTCGCGCGCGGTGACGAGGATCGACACGCCTTCCGCCACGAACAATCCCGTCTCGCGGCGCACCTTGCGCATCTCGAGCGCGCGGATCGCCTTGATCCTCTCGTTGGAGAGGCTCGTGATAGAGCGCACCTCCCTCATGACGCCCACCGCACGAAGAGAGATGTCGGCACCACAGCGCCCCCGTCTCGGGCCGCGAGCGCAAGCTCGCCCGCGGAGAGGCGTCCGCCGCGCTCCGCCAGAACGTCGGCCGCAAGTTGCTCGAACGCCAGCGCAGAGGCGCGGATGGCATAGACCGTGAGCACCAGCGACGCCGAGTCCGTCGCCAGCAATTGCGCGGCGTTGCGCATCAGGGCCGGCAGTCCCTCGAACAGATCCCACACCTCGCCATCAGGGCCACGGCCGAACTTCGGCGGATCGATGAGGATCGCGTGGTAGGTCTTGCCGCGCCGCACCTCGCGCGCCACGAACTTGGCCGCATCCTCGAGAATCCAGCGGATCGGCGCATCCGCGAGATGCGAGGCCACCTTGTTCTCCTTGGCCCATTGAATGGCCTTCTTCGATGCATCGACGTGGGTCACCTCCGCTCCCGCGTGCGCGGCGAGCAGCGAAGCAGCGCCCGTATAGGCGAAGAGATTGAGCACACGCGGCCGTTCGCCCCGAACGCGCCGGATCTGCTCCTGCATCCACTCCCAGTGCGGAACCTGCTCCGGGAAAAGGCCCACATGCCAGAGCCCTTGCAAGCGGCATGTGACTGCCACGTCGCCGACGCGGACCGGCCAGCTCTCAGGCACCGGCTTGTCGATACGCCACTTGCCCTTTTCCTCGTCGTCGGCCGATGGCGAGAACACGGCGTGCGCCTCTTTCCAGACTCCGGCCGGCCGCCGTCGCTGCCACAGCGCCTGGGGTTCCGGCCGATCGATGACGATCTTGCCAAAGCGCTCGAGCTTGCGCCCGTTGCCGCTGTCGATCAGCGCGTAATCCTTTGGCCCCGCGGTACGGATGAGCTCCAGCCCCTCGGCTCTCGCCAGCACACGCCCGCCCCGTTCGGCTCTTTGCCCGTCGCTTCTGCTCACGTTTCGGATGGATCCCGCGTTTTGGGGCGCGATAGGGCAGAGCCGCCTCAGCGGGTCCTGCCCTGCGCCTTTTCAATGATTTCGAGAATGTCGGTGCCCGAAGCATCGAGCGGGAGTCGCATGAAATCCGCGGGCTCTCCGAGGGCGTCGTCGAGGTAGCGATGAAAATCGTCGCGATTGATCTCGATGGTGCCGAACTGGCGCAAATGGTCGGTGACGAACTGCGTATCGAGGAGCGTGAACCCGCCCGCGATCAGCCGACCCGCCAGATGCACGAGCGCGATCTTCGATGCGTCGCGCATATAGGAGAACATGCTCTCCCCGAAGAACACGCCGCCGAGCGCCACGCCGTAAAGGCCGCCCACGAGGCGCTCTTCGTCCCACACCTCCACCGTATGGCAGTGCCCCAGCCGGAACAGCTCCCGGTAGAGCCCGCGGATACGGGTATTGATCCAGGTGGAGCGCCGCCCGGCCCGCTCGGCCGCGCAACCTTCGATGACCCCTTCGTAATCGGTATCGATGGTCACCCGCAGCGATCCCTGCCGCACCGTCCGCGCGAGCCGCCGCGGGATGTGCAGATTATCCAGCGGAAGGATCCCGCGGTGCTGCGGCTCGATCCAGTAGAGAGCCGGATCGTCGGCGCTCTCGGCCATGGGAAAGATACCGCAGCTATAGGCCTTGAGCAGGACCTGCGGCGTGATCTCGATCATGATGTCGTCGCGCGACGCCATCAGTGAACACTCCTGGCTCGGCGACAGCCTGGCCGTTTGGGTCCGAGCGATCTTGCCGGACAGCAAGGGTCAGAGCATTCGCATCGAGAGCTGAAATAGACTCCCGGACAAGAACTTAGAGCTTGTTCGCACGAGATGCGAGTAGCAAGCCAGCAACCCGAGCCGGAAACGGTATCCAGATCAAAAGAAGGAGCGTCCGGGATAGCCCTCCGCCCCGCGCGCTGTCACGCCGCCGGGTCTCCGAGACCATGGACCCGCCCGCCGGGCGATCGAGGCCCTGAATGGAGCGTTGCGCGCAAGCACCCCGATCCGAATGGTCGCCACCAGGGAGCCCGTAACCGATAGCCCGCAGCCAACCCAAACCGGGTCGGCTCTAGCTGCTTCCGGAAAAGTGGGAACCGGTCATTGCGGAGCCATGCGCGCCGAGTGTCCGAAACGAAGACCGATCAAACAAGGAACTTGGAGCCGTTCCCCGATTCCACTTAAACCGGAACGGCTCTAATTGGTCCCCGCGAGATATTTCTCGAGCCAATGGATGTCGTACAGCCCGTTGGCGATGTCGGGCTGGCGCACGAGTTCGCTAAACAGCGGTATCGTGGTTTCGATCCCGTCGATGACGAACTCGGACAGCGCCCGGCGGAGCCGCATCAGGCATTCGTTACGAGTCTTGCCGTGCACGATCAGCTTGCCGATCAGGCTGTCGTAGAACGGCGGAATACGGTAGCCGTGATAGACGCCGCTATCGACACGCACCCCGAGGCCGCCCGGCGGGTGCCAATAGGTGATCTGTCCCGGAGAGGGGCGGAAGGTGCGCGGGTTCTCGGCGTTGATGCGGCACTCGATGGCATGGCCCGAGAACGTGATCTCCTCCTGCTTGTAGGAGAGGTTCGCGCCCGAGGCGACACGGATCTGCTCGAGCACGAGATCGATGCCGGTAATCTGCTCCGTCACCGGATGCTCGACCTGGAGCCGCGTGTTCATCTCGATGAAGTAGAATTCGCCGTCCTCGTAAAGGAACTCGACCGTGCCCGCGCCGCGATATTTGATCTTGCGCATGGCCGCGGCGACGATCTCGCCGATCTTCTTTCGCGAGGCGGCATTGAGCGCGGGAGACGGGCTTTCCTCGAGGACCTTCTGGTGGCGCCGCTGCAGCGAGCAGTCTCGCTCGCCGAGGTGGATGGCGTTGCCACGCCCATCGCCAAAGACCTGGATCTCGATGTGCCGGGGCTTCTGCAGGAACTTCTCGATATAGACGGAATCGTTGCCGAACGCCGCCTTGGCCTCGGAGCGGGCCGTGGCCAGGGCGAGGCCTAGATCAGCCGCCGAATGCGCCACTTTCATGCCCCGTCCCCCGCCGCCGGCAGTGGCCTTGATAAGGACCGGGAATCCAATCTCCTTGGCGATCTCCATCGCCTGCGCTTCGGTCTCGACCGCGCCGTCTGAGCCCGGAACGACGGGGATCCCGAGCTTCCGGGCCGTCTCCTTGGCTTCGATCTTATCGCCCATGATCCGGATGTGCTCGGACGTCGGCCCGATGAACGTGATCGAATGCTCCTCGAGGATCTCGGCGAAGCGCGCGTTCTCGGAAAGGAAGCCGTAGCCTGGATGCACGGCGTCGGCGCCGGTGATCTCGCAGGCGGCCAGCAGGCGAGGAATGTTGAGATAACTGTCGCTTGCCGGCGGCGAGCCGATGCACACGCTCTCGTCCGCAAGCCGCACATGCATGGCGTCCGCGTCCGCCGTCGAATGCACGGCGACGGTGGCGATGCCGAGCTCCTTGCACGCGCGCTGGATACGCAGCGCGATCTCACCCCGGTTGGCTATCAGAACCTTATCGAACATTGTTGTCGCGGCAACGGTGAGCGGGGCTGCCGGCAGCGGAGAGAGCTCTGTCTCGCCTCTGCCTGCGGCTCGCAGCCTGCTGCCCTTCTCCCTATTCAATGATCACCAACGGCTCTCCGAACTCGACCGGCTGGCCGTTCTCGATCAGAATGGCCGAGACGGTTCCGGCGCGCGGAGCGGGAATCTGGTTCATGGTCTTCATCGCTTCGATGATGAGCAGCGTATCGCCCTGCTGGACACGGCTGCCGACCTCGACAAACGGCGGAGCCTTGGGGTCCGGCGAGCGGTAGGCCGTGCCGACCATCGGTGACTTGACCGCACCGGGATGCTTCGCCGGATCGGCTGCGCCCGCTGCTGGGGCTGGCTCCGGCGCGGAAGGCGCCGGGGCGGCCACAGGCGCGAACGGCACCGGCGCCGAAGGAACGGACGCCGCAACCGAAAGCGAGCGAGCCACCCGGATCTTGAGACCGCTTTTCTCGATCTCGATTTCAGAAAGCCCCGTATCGTTCAGGAGCTGCGCCAGCTCCCGGATAAGCTGCTGCTCCCCACTCGGCTTTTCGGCCTCGTCTTTCGCCGTCATGCGCGCTAGCCCTTTCCCTTTCGGCTTCTTGTCGCTGTGCTTGGTTTTCTTGTTCACGGGAGACCTACGTCACAAGCCCCGCCATGGCTTCGAGCGCAAGCTCGTAGCCCGGCACCCCCAGGCCGCAAATAACGCCCTTCGCAGCGAGCGACACATAGGAGTGCTGACGGAATGTCTCTCGTCGGAAGATGTTGGACAGATGCACCTCGATCACCGGTAGCTCGGCAGCCGAAAGCGCATCCAGGATACCGATCGACGTATGCGTCAGCGACCCCGCATTGAGAATGATACCCGACGCAGCCTCCCGCGCCTCCTGAATCCATCCGATCAGCTCGCCCTCATGGTTCGACTGGCGGAAGGCCACCGCGAGGCCAAGCGTTGCCGCGCGCGCTTCCACCCGCACGCGCACGTCGTCAAGCGTGTCGCGGCCATAGATCTCAGGCTCGCGAAGGCCGAGCATGTTGAGGTTCGGGCCGTTGAGGACAAATACCGGTTTGGCCATGGACAAGATCGGACTGAGGATGTCGGGAATTTTCGCCTTGCCTCGCAGGTTGTCGCCCGCGAGCACGAGGAAGGCCCCGCGTGGGGAGCCTAGCAAGGCTTCCTATCAGCTTTAACGCACGCGCGAAAGGAGGCCAAGCCAAAGGTTGCGGCAGAGCCGATCTCGGCCCTGCCAGGCAAAGCGTCTCCCGAAAAATGGGAGCCGATCGTCCGGCTGCTCAGCCTGCGGACTGCGCTCCACGGATCCGCCACGCACCGGACGCCGGCCCGCTACGTTCCTGGAAGTCACGCCTCAGCAGTAGGCGCACCCCTCTTTCCGCAGCTCGGCAACATGCTCCTCGAGAACGTCGAACAGGTTCTCCGGTGCTCCTCCGATCGCCCTGTCGCCGACGAGGAAATGGGGCGTGCCGTTGATCTGGAGCGTCTGCGCCAGCGCCTTGACCCGGTCCAACTCGGCCTTCACCTCGGGAGAGGCCATGTCCGCCTTGAGCTTCGCCATGTCGAGTCCGTGCTTCTCGGCAACCTTGAGCCCCACGGCCTCATTGACGAGGCCCTTGGTGGAGATCAGGTCGCGATGCACCTCCCAGTACTTGCCTTGCATGCGCGCCGCCAGGGCAACGCGGGCCGCCTGCTCGGACTCATCCCGCAGGATGGGGAATTCCTTGAACACGACGCGGACGTTCTTGTCCTTCTCGATGAGCTTTAGGATCTCGCTGAAGCCGCGCTTACAGTAGCCGCAGTTATAGTCGAAGAACTCGACGACCGTGATGTCCCCGTTCGGGTTGCCCGCCACCGGCGCGTTGGCTGCGCGGTAGATCTCCTTAGCGTGCTCCGCCACGAGCGACTTCGTGCGCTCCATCTCCTGCTGCGCCATCTTGACCTCGAGGGCCGTCTGCACCTCGAACAAGATTTCTGGATTCTGCACGAGATAATCTTTCACGATCGTCTCGATCGCGCTTTTCTGGTCCGCCGAGAAGGCAGCGGAGCCGGCCGCCGCAGCCGGAGCCGCCGTACCGCTTTCCTGCTGCGCATCGGCCTGCACGAACCAGACGCCGCCGACCAGCAGCAGCGGGGCCAGAATGAGGGCGGCAAGCCTCGCGCGCGGGAATGCGCTCGGCGTATGAGAACCGGATTGCGTCATGAATGCTCCATGTCCTGGCCTCTGCCGGACGGTTTGTCCGCCCGCATGGGAGATAAAGAGGCCGCCTCAGCTCTGAGGCTTGTAGTTGATGATGTCGTCGGCCTTGACCCAATCGGGCGAGCCGGCCTTCAGCCCCGCTTGCGCCCGTTTGGCAAACTCCTGCGCCTGCTTCAAGGCACCAAAATAAAAAAGACCCTGCGCGCGCGCCAGTTCCGATTGGGGCAGCATGCCTTTGTCATAATAGGCCTGTCCGAGGGTGTTGTAAGCCGTGGCGTTATCCGGCTCCCGCTGCACAGCCTTGCGCAAGAGCCCGATGGCCTCGTCCGAATACTGCCGCTCCTTGGTCTGCAGCAGCGCCTGAGCGAGCTGAACGCCGACCAGCGGCGCATCGCCCTTATGGAGTTGCAACGCCTTACGCAGCGGCGCGATGGCCTCCTTCGGGCGGCCGGCCTTCTGCAGGAAGTCGCCCTTCACTTCCCAGAAATATGGATTGTTCGGCTGCGCCGAGATCAGTCCGTTGATACCGGCAAGGCCCTGCTCGAACCCACCGGCGCCTTGCCGGAACGACGCGATCGTTCGCGCATAGCGCGCCGGCAGGCTGGTGTTGGAAGCCGGATACCTGTTGAACACGAGCGTGGGGGCTTCCATATAGCCCGACAGCTTGGCGCGCATCATGTCATGCCGATGCTGCAGCTCGGGCGGATCCTTCTTGTTGTAATACGGACTGGTCTCGACGATCTGGCGCAGCCGCGCCAGGCGGTCCGTCGCCACCGGGTGCGTGCGCGCGAACGCGTCGCGATGCGCGTCGGAGAAGAGCTCCTGCCCGGCGAACCGCTCGAACGTCGCCAGCATGCCGCGACCGGATTGCTGAGTTGCATTGAGATACTTGAGTCCGGCCTGGTCGGCGGCCGATTCCTGCGAGCGCCGCTCGGCTGTCAGGCCGCGCATGATGAGCTCGTTTCCACCCATCATGACGCCCTGCCCGGCGCTGCCGATCTCGCGTCCGGTGTCGCCGCCCGATGCCGCACCGCCGATCATGGCGCCGATGCCGAGAAGCTGAATGAGCAGGGCCCGGGTCTGATCCTTGGCGATGCGCGCCCTGAGCGCCGCCATGTGCCCGCCCGCGATGTGGCCTGCCTCGTGCGCGAGCACGCCGATCACCTCGTTCGGCGTCTCGGCCTGCGTCAGCGTTCCGGTGTGCATGAACACGTTGCGTCCGTCGATGACGAACGCGTTAAAGGATTCGTTGTTGACGATCCGCACGGTGACGCGCCCCGTGCCGAGCCCCGCCGCGCGGAAGATACCCTGGGAATAATCGTTGAGCAGCAGCTCGATCTCGGTATCGCGGATGAGCGGAAGCCCCTGGGCCTCGGCACGCTTGGCCGGCAGCAGGCCGAGAATCAGCCCGGCGGCGAGACCGAATACCGAAATGCGAAGAGAGAATCTCGAGGTCGATATTGTCATTCTGCTAGATCGTCCGGTTTGCTCGCGCGGTGCCGTCAGAAGTCTCGATCAAAGCGTTAAACGGTCACGGCGCGCCGGTCAAAGCGAGTTCGGCATCCCCGGCGCGGAAGCCGGCACCGGAGCATATGGCGCTGCGTGAAAACTGCGGTAGATAGAGCGTTAGAACCGCGTTTCGCGGTCCATGGGTCCGTTTCAATACGGCCAAACAAAGGCGCTCGCGGCGCGCGCCCTGCAGTAACACCTTTGGTTAGGTTTCGGAGCGATGACACAAGAAAACCCCGCCCGTTTCGTGGCTGCGCCCCGGAAGGAGCGCGCCCCCGCCGCGCGGAGCGACATTGCAAGCTTCATCGTCATGGACGTCATGCGCGCTGCCGCCGAGCTCGAGGCCAAAGGCCGCTCGGTCATTCATATGGAGGTCGGGCAGCCCGGCACGCCGGCGCCCGCGGCCGCCCTCGCCGCGGCCCGAAGCGCACTCGACACCGAGACGCTCGGCTATACGGCCGCGCTTGGCATCGACCGCCTGCGCGAACGCATCGCGCAAGACTATCAGGTGCGTTATGGTGTCGACGTCGACGCGGAGCGCATCATCGTGTGCACCGGCTCGTCGGCCGCATTCCTGCTCGCGTTCCTTGCCGTCTTCGACGCCGGCGCCAACGTCGCGCTCCCCTCACCCGGATACCCTTGCTATCGCCACATCCTGTCGGCCCTCGGCTGCCGCTCTCCCCTCATCGAGACCGGTCCCGAAACACGCTGGATGCCGACCCTCGACGCCGTGGCCCGGCTCGATGCAGAGGTCGGCCTCGACGGGCTCGTGATCGCAAGCCCCGCCAATCCGACGGGCACCATGATCGAGCCGCCGCGCCTTGCCGAGCTGATCCGCTACGCCGATCGCCAGGGCTTCTGGTACATCTCTGACGAGATCTACCACGGCCTCACGTACGGAATGCCCGCCGCGACGGCACTCAGCGTCTCGAACGAGGCCATCGTGATCAACAGCTTCTCGAAGTATCACGCCATGACCGGCTGGCGGGTCGGCTGGCTCGTGGTGCCGACGTCCCTGGTCCGTGTCATCGAGCGCCTGCAGCAGAACCTGTTCATATCGGCGCCGGCCGTTTCTCAGGTTGCGGCGCTTGGCGCGTTCAACGGCACGGCCGAGCTCGAGGAAAACCGCGCGACCTATGCCAGGAACCGCGCCCTTCTGCTCGAGGCGCTTCCCGAGGCTGGCCTCTCCGCCCTCGCCCCTGCCGACGGCGCCTTCTATCTCTACGCCGATGTCTCCGCCTATACGGACGACTCGCGAGCTTTCGCGGCCGCCATGCTGGAGGAGATCGGGGTTGCCGTAACGCCGGGGCTCGACTTCGACGAGGCGCGAGGCCACCGCTTCTTGCGCTTTTCCTACGCCGGCACCGAGGCCGACATGGCCGAAGCGGCGCGCCGCATCAAAGCCTGGCGCCTTAGAGCCTGATCGTTTGAGATGGACGCGAACACGCGCCCACTGACAACGTGAACCAGTCTCTCAAACAAAAACCTAGAGCGCGATAAGCGCGTGCGCTCATAAGGGAAGGGGGCGCTAGAGCCGTTCCAGTTGAGGTGGAAATCGGGGAACGGCTCTAAGTTTTTGTTTGATCGTGCTTCTTCTCGGAAAACAGGGTTCCCACTCCGGAAGCACTCTAGGCGCCCCCTCCTGAAGTCCGGATCGGTTCCGCGGCTCAGCCCTTGCGTCCGCCGGCACCGAGCGACACGAAGCGCGGTCCGATGTCCACATGGATGTGGCTCATCCGAGCATAGGTCATCGTGCCACCCGTGGTGTGATTGGCGCGCAGCCAGCTGACAATTGCCTGCTTGCGGGATCCCGCGTCGAAATCCACCGCGAGCCCGAAGCCATGCTTCGAGGGCTTTCCGCTACCCGCGATCCGCGCACCGGGACGGCAGGTGGAGATCACCTTGACGGGTCCGAACTTGGACTCGATCCGGGCCAGCAGTGCCGCGGCCGCGGGCTTGAGGCAGGCGCGGGACGCCGTAGCACCGCCGCGCGACGGAGCCGCCGTCATGGCGCGCCCCGCAAGACGCGCCTTGCGGCCCACCGGCGGCAGGCTCTTCCTCTTGGCGGTTTTCGTTGACTTGCCCTTGCGCGCCTGAGTCTTCGTGCGCTGCTTTTGGGTTTTGGCCAGTGGACGCCCGTCACGCTCGTAAAGCGAGCTCGTGGGGCCCGTATCGATGCGCGCTGCAGTCGGACCTGCGAAGACGGCCCCCACGGCCAGTGCCACCGCGGCGGCAAAAATCGGCTTACTCATAGAAGACTCCCTTGATGTCCCATTAATTCCGGGGCGATCGAAGTAGAGCCGCAGCAGAGCCGGCTCTTTGCCCGGAAGATGTAAAGTCGTCCATGGGATCACTGCCTCGAGCAGGCGAAGTACATCCGCATGACGTCATGCACTGATCACGGCGTCGCTCAGCGAAGGGCAGTCTCTGATGTCGACATCCCCCCGGATCTTCGGCATGACGGCCGGGCAAACATCAGCCGGCGGTGGTCAAAATGAGGCAGGACTGGGGCAATGGGCAGCCTGTTTGTCGCAGGCCGCCGCGCGGCTGGTTGAATTTTCAGATGAAATTCGTGCCCCATCTATGACTGAAAAAAATGTCGCACCCCTACGGGATTGGGCGAACGAGATGAGATTCGGGATGAAGAAGGGGCCGGACATTGCTGTCCGGCCCCTTGGTTCATGACACGAATAGTGGAGCCCTTTGAAGAGAGCTGAGCGCTCTACCCGCGCAGGCGGCGCTGCCACCAACCGCGCTTCACCGGCTCCTCGCTGCCGCCTTCGGCTGCCGTCGCCGCCGCACTGTCCGGCGAAACCACGACGCGCTCGAGCTTGGGCTCGGCCGGCGCTGCGGCTTGGCGTGCCAGAGCGCGCGCAGCGACAGAATTGCCTTCGAGAAGCGCCGGCTCCTGGCTCGCGGCCGGGGCGACAGGCGCCGACGAGGCCTCAGGCACAGCGGGTGCGGATTGAACGACGGCAGCTTCGGGCTGCTGCTTCCGCGCCGGAGCGCTCGCGGGCTTATCGACGCTCGCCGCGGGCTTCACCGCAACTTTCGGCTCCGACTGATCGGCCGGCTCCCCGTTCGCAGCGGCCGGAGCAGCAGGCGTCTCCTCCCGGCGCCGCGACGCGCGTTTCGGTGCCGGCGGTGCTTCGCTCACCTCGTTCGCTGTCTCTAGGCTCGGGGCGTCGCCGTCATTCGCCGGCTTCGGCTCCAGCTCGCCAGGAAGAGCCTCGGCTGCTTCCGCAGCCGTCTCCTCTCCGGCCTCCTCGCCACCGTTCTCCAGGCGGCGGGTGCGATCCCGGCCACGACGACCGCCGCGGCGGCCGCGGCGGCGGCGCCGTCCGTTGCCGTCCTCGTGATCATCGCGCCCGTGCTCCGCCTCGGAGGCGCGAGCCTCGCCGTTGGCGCCACCGTCACCCTCGTAGGACACATCCTCTTCGCCGAAGCCGTCACCGTCACCATCGTCCGCCACCCCTGCGGATTCGGGCGCCATCTCGTGGTGATCGTCGGCGGCATCGTCAGCCAGTTGCGCACCTTCCTCGGCAGCAATGCCTTCGCCGCGCGCACGCCCTTCTCCGCCACGCCGACCGCGGCGACGCCGACGCCGGCGCCCGCCGCCCTCGCGGCTCTCCTCGCGCTCGCGCGAAACCTCCGCGCCGACCTCTTCGACGTCGGCTTCAGAAGCTTCCTCCGCCGTCTCGCTCGTGAAGCCCCAGTCCATATTGACGGCGGCCCGATCCGGACGGCGCGCGGGCACCGTTGCCGGCGCATGGCCCTTCTCGATCAGGAAATTCGCCCCTTGCAGCTTGTCGCTCGCCTGCACGGTGACGAACACGCCGTTGCGCACCTCCATGTCATTGATGAAGTGGCGCTTATTGTTGAGAATGTAGAGCGCCACACTGGATGTCGTCGTGGCAATGAGAGACGTGTTCGCGCCCTGCATCAGCGCATCCTCGAGCGCGCGCAGCACGGCGAGCGCCACGCTCTCCGTCGAGCGGATAATGCCCGTGCCCTGGCAGTGCGGGCATTGCGACGTCGAGCCTTCGAGAACACCAGAGCGCAGGCGCTGCCGGCTCATCTCCATGAGACCGAAATGGCTGATCCGCCCGAGCTGGATCCGCGCCCGGTCGAACCGCAGCGCGTCCTTGAGGCGCCGCTCGACGTTCCGGGTGTTGCGCTTCTCCTCCATGTCGATGAAGTCGATCACGATCAGCCCTGCGAGGTCGCGGAGCTTCAGCTGGCGCGCGATCTCGTCAGCCGCCTCGAGGTTGGTGTTGAGCGCCGTCTCTTCGATGGAGAACTCGCGCGTTGCCTTGCCCGAGTTGACGTCGATGGCAACGAGCGCTTCCGTCTGATTGATGACGAGGTAGCCGCCGCTCTTCAGCGTCACGTAGGGGCTGAACATGGCGTTGAGCTGCCGCTCGATGCCGTACTTCGTGAACAGAGGCTCGGGGTCCTGGTGCAGGAGGACGTTCTTGGCATGGCTCGGCATGAGCATGCGCATGAAGTCCTTGGCGTCCTTGTGCGCATGATCGCCCGCGACGACGATCTCCTCGATGTCTTTATTATAGAGGTCGCGGATCGAGCGCTTGATCAGGTTGCCTTCCTCGTAGACGAGGCTCGGCGCTGTCGATTCCAGCGTCAGATCGCGCACGCTCTCCCACAGACGAAGCAGATACTCGAAGTCGCGCTTGATCTCCTGCTTGGTGCGCGCCGCGCCCGCCGTGCGGATGATCAGCCCCATGCCTTCCGGCACGTCGAGCTCCTGCGCGATGGCCTTGAGGCGCTTTCTGTCCTGCGGATTGGTGATCTTGCGGCTGATGCCGCCGCCCCGCGCCGTATTCGGCATCAGGACCGTGTAGCGGCCGGCAAGCGAGAGATAAGTGGTCAGCGCCGCGCCCTTGTTGCCGCGCTCCTCCTTGACCACCTGCACCAGGATGACCTGGCGACGCTTGATCACCTCTTGAATCTTATAGCTTCTCGGGCGTCGGCGCGGACGCACCGGCAGCTCCTCGAGCGCATCCTCCGAGCCAGCATTCTCCAATGCTTCGGGTTCCGCGGCTCCGGAGGCGACCACCTGCACGATGCCGGGCTCGTCTCCCTCGCCAGACGGCTCGGAGACGACATCGGCGATCGCTGTAGCGGCCTCCTCCTCAGCGACGGCGTCGGACACGTGCGCGTCGCCGCTGGCGGATGGCGCGTCACGCGCCTCACCGAGCTCCGCCGTGTGGCTCTCGGGCGCCGAAGGCTCCTCGGTGCGCACCTCGTCCCGTGCGCTCGCCTCCGCGATCACCCGCGGCGCATCCTCCTCGTGGGCGTCGTCGTGGCCCGCGCCAGCAAGCTCCACCGGAGCATCCGAATAGCCATTGTCCTCGGAGGCTTCGTCAGCCTCGTCGTCGTCATGATCGTCGTCATCATCATCTTCATGATGATGGCCGGCTTGATCCGGATCGCCATCCTCGTGGCCCGCCTCGTCGCCGGCGCTCGCGCCCTGCTGTCTACGGCGGCGTGCCAGGCGTTCCGCGCGTGCGTCCGCCTCGGCCTCCTCCTCGGCCTCGGCCAGCGCCTCTTCCTCGAGCAGCGCCTGCCGATCGGCCATCGGGATCTGATAATAGTCCGGATGGATTTCGTTGAAGGCAAGGAAGCCGTGGCGGTTGCCGCCGTAATCGACGAAAGCGGCCTGCAGCGAGGGTTCGACGCGCGTAACTTTTGCCAGATAGATATTGCCGCGCAAAAGCTTGCGTGCGGCACTCTCGTAATCGAACTCCTCTACACGGCCGTTACGGAGAACCACCACCCGCGTTTCTTCGGGGTGTGTGGCGTCGATGAGCATCTTATTTGTTGCCATTTGAACTTATCCTTTGCGCGCCGGTGGGCCTGACCACCGGAACCGGCTGAGCGGCCGGAGGCGACTAGCGGCCTGAGCGTGGCGCGCGCCTTTGTTATGTTGGATCGGAAGGGGTTTGAGGTGAAAACACGGGCGCGCATCCAAGGCCCAGCCCTTTGGGGCTTGGAGCCGAAAACACGGAATGCGCGGTCGATCTGCATGAGTCTCGAACGAAAGGTTCCGGGCGCGCATGCCGCGCACGCGGAACTGGTGGGGCCAACGATCTCTGGCGCATGCGCCTGATCAGGCAAGCTGCACCGCAGGCAAGGGCGCTTTCGGACCGTGACGTCGGGGGCGACGTGCTCCGGCTCAGGATTTGGCCTGAAACCGTTTGCGGGTCTCGGGCAACGCGGCCGATCACAAAGCCTAACGCCAAATGACCATCGGCCGTGCGCATCGTCCGCTTCGGGAGGACCTGGGCAATCGCGGGTTGGATATGACTCGGCACAACCGGGCCGCGCATCCAACATCCGACTGAACTCTCGCGCGAAGAAGACGCCCTCGAACACGATGCAGGACAATTTTGTACGGGTTCGCCGCCGGCGTGGCAAGCATGTTTTAGGATGCGAAACCGCGCAGGGTGCCCGCGGGGCGGCTCTTGCGCAAATCCATCGAATATGACCTAACATATAGCTCTTACGCTATAATTTGCTCTGAAGCGCGATGGGGGCCGCGTGCAGCCGGGGATCGGGATCAGGGCCGCATTTGTTGGTCAACGGACAGTTGCCGTAGCTCTTACGGTGCTGATGCACGCTTGGCTCGCCTGCGCTGTCGCGTCCGAAGACGGCGTCTTTGCGAGCCGGGCCGTCCTCTCCGGCGATGCCGCACGCACTTCCTTCCGCCTCGAATTGTCTGTCGGCGTGCCGGCCGAGATCTATACGCTGGCCAATCCCTACCGCGTCATCGTCGACCTGCCCGATGTCGAGTTCCGCCTCCCTGACGGTACGGGCCTGGAGGGCCTCGGGCTCGTTCGCGCGTTCCGCTACGGGCAGTTTGCCGAACGCAAGGCGCGCATCGTGCTCGATACCACGGGCCCGGTGCGCATCGAGCGCGCCGCGATGACGGCCGCACCCGACGCCAAAGGGGTTGTATTCACATTCGACATGGTGCCGACCGATCCGGCGAGCTTCGGCGTCGGCACCGGAGCCGGCAAGGAGGCGGAAAGCGAGGATGCTGCCCCGGCTCCCTCCGAATCCACGGCGCCCGCCACCCCCGCTGTCTCTGATAAGCGTGTGATCATGATCGACCCCGGCCATGGCGGCATCGACGGCGGCGCGGTGAGCGTTTCCAACATTCTTGAGAAGGACATCGTCCTCGCCGTCGGCAAGGAGCTCAGCCTCCAACTCGCCGCCACCGGACGCTACGATGTCCGCATGACGCGGGCGACGGACGTCTTCGTCTCCCTCGACCAGCGCGTGAAGCTCTCGGCGGCGCAGAATGTCGATCTTTTCATCTCGCTGCATGCGGATTCCCTCGCCGCCGAGGACGGCGGGGGATACGTGCGCGGCGCGACCGTCTACACGCTTTCCGAGCGGGCCTCCGACGAGCAGGCGCGCCTTATGGCCGAAAAAGAGAACGCGTCCGACCTAGTGGCGGGCATCAACGTCGTCGACGGGGACGGCAACGACGAGGTTCGCAGCATCCTGTTCGACCTCATGACGCGCGAAACGGCGAATTTCTCTGCCGATTTCTCGAACGTGCTGGTGCGCAAGCTGAAGCCCGCGCGCGTCTTGTCCCGCGCTCCCCAGCGGGCCGCGGCCTTCAAGGTCTTGAAGCAAAACCACGCCCCATCGGTCCTGATCGAGCTCGGCTACCTCAGTCACCCGGAGGACGAGAAGCTCCTTAAGTCTCCTGCCTGGAGAAAAAAGATCTCAGCCTCCATCACGGCCGCAGTCGACACCTATTTCGCCAAGCGGACGGCTGGATCGCCGCCGCGCTGAAGGGCATGGTTGCACCGATTTCCCCGCGGTCTTATTAGCGTGCCCGCGGCGATCCATCCCCGTTGTCCCATATCCGTTCAGCAAATCCGGGGTTTAGGCCGACGTGATGCCACAATCCGTGGTAATGTTCGGGCTTGATCCACCGGTTGCTGCAATGCAATAGCAGTGCGCAGAGCGTACTGACGCCCTGAGCGAACATCGGTCGAGCGGACCCCAGGCGGATGCGAGCCCCAACGCTGCCACCACCATACCCGGACCACCGGAGACGAGGCCGAAAGCGCAAGAGCCTGCTCTTGAGCTTTCTCGGCTGGAGCTTTGCTGCCGGCGTTGTCGTGTTTCTCGTCGCCTCCGCAGCGGTAGGCTACGTGCTGTGGCAGGCGTCGAAGGATCTCCCGGATTACGAAAGCCTGGCGAGCTACGAGCCGCCGGTCATGACCCGCATTCACGCCCACGACGGCTCGCTGATCGCCGAATACGCCCGCGAGCGGCGTATCTTCGTGCCGATCAACACGATTCCGAAGCGCGTCATCGCAGCGTTCCTCTCCGCCGAGGACAGCCGTTTCTACGAGCACGGCGGCCTCGACATGCAGGGCATCGCGCGCGCGGTCGTGAAATTCGTCGAGAACAAGATCCAGGGTGGGGATCGGCGCACCGAGGGCGCCTCCACCATCACCCAGCAGGTCGCCAAGAACTTCCTCTTGACCAGCGACCGCACGATCGATCGCAAGATCAAGGAGGCGATTCTCGCCATCCGCATCGAGCGCGCGTATTCGAAGGACAAGATCCTCGAGCTTTACTTGAACGAGATCTATCTGGGCATCGGCGCTTATGGCGTGGCCGCAGCGGGCCTGGCTTATTTCAATAAGGAGCTGAAGGATCTAACCATCGAGGAGGCGGCCTACCTGGCGGCGCTCCCGAAGGCGCCCAACAATTACCATCCCTTCCGCCAGAAGGCGCGCGCCACGGACCGGCGCAACTGGATCCTCGGCCAGATGGCCGAAAACGGCTACATCACCGCCGAGGAAGCCGTCGAGGCGAAAGCCAAGGATCTCACCGTCAACCTGCGCGCGGGCGGCGCCCACATCTTTGCCGCCGAGTACTTCGCCGAGGAGGTTCGCCGCTCGCTGTTCAACGCCTATGGCGAAGGCAAGCTCTACGCTGGCGGCCTCTCCGTGCGCACGACGCTCGACCCGCGCCTGCAGAGGATCGGCCGCAAGGCGCTGATCGACGGCCTCGTCGCCTACGATCGCAAGCGCGGCTGGCGCGGCGCCGTAAGCAAGATCGACATCGCTGGGGATTGGGGCGTGCCGCTCGGCGCCATCGAGAGCCCTTCCGATATTGCGCCCTGGCGGCTCGGCGTCGTGCTTTCAATGGAGAAGGCGAAGGCCGTCGTCGGTCTCAAACCCTCCCGCAAGCAGGACGGCAGCCTGACCGAGGAGCGCCACGCCGTCGAGCTCACGCTTGCCGAAATCAAATGGGCCAGAACGGCCAAGCGCGCCGAGCCGAAGCAGATGTCCGACCTGCTCACGGCGGGAGACGTGATCTACGTGGCGCCGAAGGACGAGAGCAATCTGGGCGGCCCCTGGTCGCTGATGCAGATTCCCGAAGTGGGCGGCGGCCTGATCGCCATGGACCCCCACACGGGCCGTGTGCTCGCGGTCTCGGGCGGCTTCTCGTTCGCTATGAGCCAGTTCGATCGCGCGCTGCAGGCGCGGCGCCAGCCAGGCTCAGCTTTCAAGCCGCTGGTCTACACGGCGGCGCTCGATAACGGCTACAAGCCTACCTCGATCATTCTCGACGAGCCGATCGAGATCGAGCAGGGTCCCGGCCAGGACATCTGGCGCCCGCAGAACTACGAGAAAGACCAGTCGCACGGGCCGACGACCCTGCGCGTCGGCATCGAGAAATCGCGCAACCAGATGACGGTGCGGCTCGCCCAGGACATGGGCATGCCGATTATCACCGAATACGCGCGCCGCTTCGGCGTCTACGACGATCTGTTGCCGGTCCTCTCGATGTCACTCGGCGCTGGCGAGACGACGCTTCTACGCATGGCGACTGCCTATTGCATGCTGGCCAACGGCGGCAAGACGGTGCGCCCCACGCTGATCGACCGCATCCAGGACCGCTGGGGCAAATCCGTTTGGCGTCATGACTCCCGCGCATGCGCCGACTGCAACGCCGAGCGATGGGAGCACCAGGAGGAGCCTGAGGTTCCTGACGACCGCGTGCAGATCATCGATCCGCAGACCGCCTACCAGATGACCTCCATTCTCGAAGGCGTCATCCAGCGCGGCACCGCCTCGTCCCTGAAATCTCTGAACCGCCCGCTCGCGGGAAAGACCGGCACCACCAACGAAGAGAAGGACGCTTGGTTCGTCGGCTACACGCCCGACCTCGTGGTCGGCGTCTTCGTCGGTTTCGATACCCCGCGCCCCATGGGCAAGGGCAATACCGGCGGTGCCGTGGCGGCTCCCATTTTCAAGAGCTTCATGCAGAGCGCGCTCGCCGATCAGCCAGCCGTCCCGTTCCGCATGCCGCCCGGCATCAAGCTCGTGCGTGTCAACCTGAAAACCGGGCTGCGCGCCTCGCCCGACGATCCTGCCGCGATCATGGAGGCCTTCAAGACCGACGAGGAGCCGGACGATGCCTATTCGGTGATCGGCTTCACGGATCCATACGCGCAAAGCTCGAGTGCCGAGCCGCCGGGGGGCGGCGGCTGGCAGCCCGCACCCTCGGCCTCCCCGGGTTATGGTGACGGCCCAGGCTACAGTGGTGGCCCCGGCGGGCTATGGTGATGACTTCCTGCTGATAAAAATTTTTTCTTGCTAGTGGATCGGTCCGCACTGCATCGTGTCGCCGCGTTTACACACCTGCGTCCCGCCCCTATATGAAGCCATCCTCAATACAATTGACGTTGGGAGACAGCCATGCGCGCTGAAGCGCAAAAAGTCGTGTCCTCTATCGAAGAGGCTCTGCGCCTCTTGAGGAGGTATCTTTGACCCGGATCAGGCAGAAGCACGCCTAGCCGATCTGAACCGGCGCGCGGAGGATCCCGCGCTCTGGAGCGACCCTGCCGAGGCGCAGAAGCTCATGCGCCAGCGCCAGCAGCTCGAGGTCTCTCTCGGCGATCTCCGCCGCTTTGAGCGTGAATTCGACGACAATCTGACCCTGATCGAGCTCGGCGAGGCGGAGGATGACGACGCCACCGTCTCCGAAGGCGAGGCTGCTTTGCGCCGCCTCGACGAGGAGGTGCAGCGCAAGAGCCTCGAGGCCATGCTGTCGGGCGAAGCCGACGCCATGGACACCTACGTGGAGGTTCATGCGGGAGCCGGTGGCACGGAGAGCCAGGACTGGGCCCAGATGCTGACCCGCATGTACATGCGATGGGCGGAGCGGCGCGGCTTCAAGGTCAGCCTGATCGACGAGAGCCCGGGCGAAGAAGCCGGCATCAAATCTGCAACCCTCGAGATCGAGGGTCTCAATGCCTACGGCTGGCTGAAGACGGAGGCGGGCGTGCACCGGCTCGTTCGCATTTCGCCGTTCGATTCGAACGCGCGCCGCCACACGAGCTTTGCCTCTGTCGCCGTCTATCCGGTGATCGACGATTCGATCGACGTCGACATCAACCCGGCCGACGTGGACGTCAGCTTCGCGCGCTCGAGCGGCGCCGGCGGCCAGCACGTGAACAGGACCGAATCCGCTGTTCGCCTCGTGCACAAGCCGACAGGCATCATCATCTTCGCCCAGGAGCAGCGCTCCCAGCACCAGAACAGGGATATTGCGTTCAAGCGGCTCAAGGCGCGCCTTTACGACCTCGAGCTCAAAAAGCGCGAGCAGAAGGCGAGCGCCGACCAGGCGGCGAAGACCGACATCGGCTGGGGCCACCAGATTCGCTCATACGTTCTGCAGCCCTATCAGCTAGTCAAGGACCTGCGCACGGGCGCGCAGAGCTCGAGCCCGGACACCGTGCTCGACGGCGACCTCGATCCGTTCATCGAGGCGACGCTGGCTCAGCGCATGCGTGGCGGAACCCCGCTCGAGGTTGCCGACCTCGATTAACCATGGAAGCTGGAGCGGAGCGCACCCCCGGATTGCACTCCGCTCCTTCTCTTCCTTTGGACACAGCCATCGCCGAAAAAATCTGTGATCCACGCACGGGAACCAAAGCGGCCTCACCGCTGTTCCCATTGTCCGCCGGTGTTGCCACCCCCGCGCTCCGGCGAGACAGAGCGCCTCCGCGGTCCCCCACCACCACGCTCGGCGGCGCTCCATATGGCCGGCCCCCCAGTTCCCCCCGCTGGGGGGCCCTCTTTTTCTGTCCGTTAACGGAACGGATAGGGGGAAACACCGGATTGGCACTAAGCTCCCCGTCTTCCTATATGGCAGGCGTTCGTAACGCCGGCGAATGAGGGAGGTATCGAACCATGCAGTCTCGCCGCAGCTTCCTGAGCGCCACATCCTCCGCCACTGCTGTCTTCGCGTTGAGCCCCTGGGGTCGCGGCGCCTTTGCCGACACCACGCCGGCTGCCACGTCTCTCCTCACGCGCGCCATTCCGTCGACTGGCGAGAAGATCCCGGTGATCGGCATGGGCACCTCCGGCAGCTTCGAGGTGGGCACCGGCACGCCGGAGTACGACGCCTTGCGCGAAGTGCTGAAGATCTTCTTCGCCGGCGGCGGCACGGTCATCGATACAGCCCCCACCTATGGCGCCGCCGAGGACGTTCTCGGCGCGCTCCTTGCCGAGCAGAGCTTGCGCCCTAAGGCGTGGCTCGCGACCAAGCTATCCGGCGTGCGCGGCCGAGAAGCCGGGCTCGCGCAATTCAACAGCACGCTCGAACGGCTGAAGACCGACAAGGTCGAGCTTCTTCAGGTGCACAATCTCGGCGATCTGAAAACACAGCTTGCCCTCTGCCGTGAGCTGAAGGCCGAAGGCAAGACACGCTATATCGGCGTCACCCATTATCTCGAGCACGCCCAGGACGATCTCGCCGACGTGGTCGAGGCTGAGAAGCCCGACTTCCTGCAGATCAACTATTCCGTTGTCACGCGCGGCGCGGAGAAGCGCCTCTTTCCCCTCGCCCGCGATCTCGGTGTCGCCGTGATGATCAACCGCGCTTTCGAGGACGGTAAGCTGTTCGGCCGCGTCAAGGACAAGCCGCTTCCCGACTGGGCCGCCGAAGCCGGCATCACCTCGTGGGCGCAGGCCTTCCTTCGGTTCGCGCTGAGCGAGCCCGCAGTCACGGTCGTGATCCCGGCCACCGGCAAGCCCCACCGCCAGACGGATAACCTCAAGGCGGGCGTCGGGCCGGATCTGACCGCCGAGCAGCGCGCATCCCTGATCGAAGCGCTGACCTGACGGGATGGCGCCCTCTCTCCCCCACCAGGGCCTTGCGCGCCTCACGAAGCTGTTCAATGTCGAGCCCGGCGAGATGCCCGCCGTTGCCGCGGGCGCGGGCATGTTCTTCCTCCTGTTCACCGGCTACTTCATGCTGCGGCCAGTGCGGGAGACGATGGGAATAGCGGGCGGCGTCGAGAACCTGCAGTGGCTTTTCACTGGCACGTTTCTCGCCACGCTGGCCGTGCTGCCGGTGTTCGGCTGGATCTCCTCTAAGGTCCCCCGGCGCCACATCCTGCTCTGGACCTATGCTTTCTTCACCAGCAACCTCGCCGTCTTTGCCCTGGGCTTCACTTACGATCCGGCGAACGCCTGGCTGGCGCGCTCTTTCTACATCTGGCTTTCGGTGTTTAACCTTGTCGCCATCTCGCTGGCCTGGAGCGTTCTGGCTGACCTTCTGGCCACCTCTCAGGCGAAACGCCTGTTCGCCCTGATTGCCGGCGGCGCGAGCCTCGGCGGCCTTACCGGTCCCGTGCTCGGAACGCTCCTCGTTGGCCCCATCGGCCACGCTGGCCTGCTGCTGGTATCGGCGGCCCTGCTTTCGGGAAGTGCCATCGCGGCGTTCCGGCTGCACCGCTGGCGGGACGTCAATCCGCTGCCAGCCGAGGAGCCGGCCCCGCGCGCCAAGCCTCTTGGCGGCCATCCCCTCGCAGGCGCCACGGCGGTGATGCGCTCCTCGTATCTCGCAGCTATCGCGCTCTTCGTCGTGCTGCTCGCCGTCGTTTCGACGTTCCTCTACTTCGAGCAGGCGCGCCTCGTCGCCGAGACCTTCCCCGACCGCACGCGCCAGACACAAGTGTTCGGCATGATCGATGCCTTCGTCCAGGCGTGCACGATCCTGATCCAGGTCTTTCTGACGGGCCGCATCGCCGATCGCCTTGGCATCGGCGTGCTGCTCGTCGGCGTGCCTCTTGCGATGGCCGCGGGCTTCCTCTGGCTGGCTGTGGCGCCCGTCTTCTTCGTGCTGGCGATCGTCATGATCGCACGCCGCGTCGGCGAGTATGCCCTGGTCCGCCCGGGGCGCGAAATGCTCTACACCGTCGTCCCGCCTGAGGAGAAGTATAAGGCGAAGAACGTCATCGACACGGTGATCTACCGCGGCGGCGACGCCATCGGCGGCTGGGTGAAACGCGGGCTGGACGTCGCAGCCGAGCATCCCGCGCTCGCCATGGTCATCGGATCCCTGGTCGCGCTCGGCTGGGCCGGAACGGGCGCCTGGCTCGCCGTCAAGGAACGGCGCCTGGAAATTGGCCGCCCCGAGCGGATCGCAAGCTTATGATTTGACGAAGTTTTCAATTTTGACTTCGTGAGTCAAAAGATTCTTCCGCAGATTAATGGCGCCTGCTGGAATAATTCTGCGGCTATCCCGTTCTCTTTTCGGTGTGGTCCGAATGCCAATGTCCCCGCGTCGGCCGTCGAGCCACATTTAACGACCCATCGCGAGATGGGCACGTCAATGGACGGGACAGGCCCCGCACACCTGTCCCGTCTATTCTCGTTTGAAGACTCGCTATTTGCCGAATGCGGCGCGATAGGCCTCCGGCTTGAAGCCGACGAGGAGCTTGCCGCCGTCATGCTCCAGAACCGGGCGTTTGATGAGCGAGGGCTGCGCCAGCATCAGCGCCACCGCCTTGGCTTGATCGAGCGTCTCCTTATCGGCATCCGGAAGCCGGCGGAACGTCGTCCCCGCACGATTGAGCAGCACCTCCCAGCCAACCGCCCGACACCAGCTCTCGAGCCGCACCTGATCGATGCCGCTCTTCTTATAGTCGTGAAAGGCGGCCTCGATCGCGTGCTCCGCAAGCCAGGCTCTCGCCTTCTTCATCGTGTCGCAGTTCGGGATGCCATAAATGGTGACGGTCGACTTCGTCATGCCAGCAAGCGTTTCCTTTCGTTCCACCAAGCACGGATCTCTCAAAGCCCCAGAAACTTGAACGGCTCGGTGTCCTGGAATTGATCATCGACCATATCGGAGAAGATGTCGGCTTGGTTGAGGCCGAGGTCGAGCTCCAGCACCTTCCCTGTTCCTCGGAAAGGTCGAGCTTGGGCAAGTCAGTCGGTCCAGAAACGTCGGACGTGAGCACGAGCGACCGTGTGGAACGCTCGCCAACGCCTTCGGCGTGATCCGCAACGCTTAAGTCTACGTGCGCATGGCGAAGACAGGTCACTCCCACTC